>OGXT01000172.1_pt1 | contig 83042 bp, 71 predicted proteins | sample 1576361 | NCBI WGS metagenome assembly OGXT01 (sample SAMEA3541514, study PRJEB24748) | human gut metagenome | biome: human gut; feature: human-associated habitat; material: faeces | place: China | collected 2012 | reverse complement strand
GTTCCGGCTGCTGAGATTTGATTTTCTCGATCCATTCATCACTGATCACGATCGGCACCAGATCCGGTTCCGGGAAATAGCGGTAGTCCTGCGCATCCTCTTTGGAACGCATTGCATAAGAATATTCTTTATTATCATCCCATCTTCTGGTTTCCTGAATGACTTTCTTTCCTTCTTCGATGAGTTCGATCTGTCTCTGTCTCTCTCCCTCGATCGCATGTGTAATCGCTTTAAAGGAGTTCAAGTTCTTCATCTCAGTACGTGTTCCAAACTCAGAAGCACCTACTTCACGAACCGAAAGATTGACGTCTGCTCGCATGGATCCTTCCTGAAGCTTACAGTCCGATGCTCCCAGATACTGGCAGATCATACGCAATTTTTCCAGATAAGCAATGACTTCATCTGCCGAACGCATATCCGGCTCCGATACAATCTCGATCAGCGGAACCCCACTTCGGTTATAATCTACTAAAGAGCAGTCCTCCCACTCATCATGGATCAGCTTTCCGGCATCCTCTTCCATATGGATTTCATGGATACCAACCGTTTTCTTACTCGCTGCAGTTTCGATCTCCACCCCGCCGTTCCTGCAGATTGGCAGATACAACTGGGAAATCTGGTAATTCTGCGGATTATCCGGATAAAAATAGTTTTTACGGTCAAACTTGCAATACTGTGTAATGCTGCAGTTAGTGGCAAGACCAACTGCAATCGCATACTCTACCACCTGTTTATTTAAAACAGGAAGAGAACCCGGCATACCGGTACATACCGGGCAGGTATGGCTGTTTGGCGCCCCTCCGAATGCGGTGGAGCAGCCACAGAAAATTTTTGTTTTACTTGCTAATTCAACATGGACTTCCAGTCCAATCACAGTTTCATATACTTTACTCATGACGATTCCTCCAAACTTATGCTAATGGGCTGTGTTCATATTCCCTGGTCTGCTCAAATGCATACGCAGCGCGGATAATATTTTTCTCTTTGAAACAGTCGCCGATCAGTTGTAAGCCGATTGGAAGTCCATTGGAATCTTTTCCACAAGGAAGTGAAATTCCCGGAAGTCCTGCAAGGTTTACAGAGATGGTATAAATATCTCCGAGATACATTTTTATCGGATCACTTAAGGATTCCCCTAACTTCGGAGCCGTTGTCGGGGCTGCCGGTCCTAAGATCACATCATATTTTGCAAATGCTTCATCAAATACTTTTTTGATCAATGCCTTTGTGCGAAGTGCTTTCAGATAATAAGCATCATAATATCCACTGCTTAATACGAAGGAACCCAGCATGATCCTTCTTTTTACTTCCGGACCAAAACCTTCCGAACGTGTCTTTTTGTACATATTATGAAGTCCTTCGTATTCCTTTGCGCGATAACCATATTTTACTCCGTCAAAACGTGCAAGGTTTGAGCTTGCCTCGGCACAGGCGATGACATAGTATGCAGGAATTGCATATTCCACAAGACTCAGATCAAATTCCTCTACGACCGCACCTTTTTCTTCTAAAACCTTTGCTGCATTTAATACGGCCTCTTTTACTTCCGGATCAAGTCCCTCTCCAAAATAATCTCTTGGAATTCCGATTTTTAATCCTTTCACATCATCTACCAGAGCATCCGTGAATTTTAAGTCATCTCTTGCAATGGATGTGGAGTCCTTCTTATCATAAGAAGCAATTGCTTCTAAGATTGTTGCACAGTCTGTCACATCTTTTGCAATCGGTCCGATCTGATCCAGTGAGGAGCCATAAGCGATCAGTCCATAACGGGAAACGGTTCCATAAGTTGGTTTGATTCCGGTCACACCACAGAATGAACTTGGCTGACGGATGGAACCGCCGGTGTCAGAACCTAACGCATAGGAGCATTCTTCTGCTGCAACCGCTGCACAGGAACCACCGGAAGAGCCACCCGGGACATGAGCTTCATTCCATGGATTCTTAGTTGCCCCGTAAGCGGACGTCTCTGTGGTACTTCCCATCGCAAACTCATCCATATTTGTTTTTCCAATGATCACCGCACCTGCTTTTTCAAGATTTTCTACCGCTTCTGCAGTGTACGTTGGTTTAAAATTATATAATATCTTTGAGGAACAGGTCGTCAGCAGATCTTTCGTGCACATATTGTCCTTGATGGCGACCGGCACTCCGGCAAGCGGACCTGTAAGCGTTCCATCATCGATCATTTTCTGTACTTCCTCTGCACGTTTTAATGCGCCTTCACGATCCACTGTCACAAAACTGTTCACTTTTTTCTCTTTTGCTTCAATTGCATCTAAAGCTGCTGTAACAGCCTCTGTAACCGTAACTTCTTTTGCTTTTATTTTTTTGCCTAATTCCACGGCAGTCAAACTCATTAAACTCATTTCTATCACCCTTTCTTCCTTATTCCATGCTCACATCCAACACATCTGAATTGCTAACCAATCGTCTTTGGCACCTTGAATCCACTGTCTTTCATGGAAGGCGCATTAGAAAGGGTTGCTTCGCTTCCGTCTCCATTCGTGACAACGTCTTCACGAAATACGTTTGTCACCGGGAAAACATGAGACATCGGCTCAACTCCTGTGGTATCTAACTCATTTAATTTATCAATATAGTCAAGCATGGCTCCCATGTCTTTTTTTGCCTGCTCTTTTTCTTCTTCATTCAATTCCAGTTTTGCAAGAATTCCTACATATTCAATGGTTTCATCCGAAATAATATTTGCCATTTTTCTTATCCTCTCTGCTTTCTTTCCGGCTATGGCTCTAATCTGCTCATATCACGCGGGAACAATGTTGTCTCTCTGACATTGTCTTCACCGATCAGTTTCATCGTCAGACGCTCCAGACCGATTCCAAGACCTCCGTGTGGCGGCATTCCGTGTTTGAATGTGTCCATGTACTGCTCCATGCCCTCGGTTGTCATGCCGCGTTTTTCGATTTTTTCCAGCAGCATGTTGTAATCGTGGATACGCTGTCCACCGGTCGTGATCTCCAGACCGTGATACAATAGATCAAAACTTAATGTAAACGTCGGATCTGCCGGATCGTCCATTGCGTAGAATGGTCTTTTCTTGGAAGGATAATGTGTGACAAACACGAAATCTGCATCACATTCCTCTTTAAAATACTGTCCGATCAAAGCCTCCTCTTCCGGTTCAAGATCATATGGGTTACGAATTTTTCTGCCGTATTTTTCAGCTACTTTTCTTTTTGCCTCGTCGAATCTGACGGTCGGGATTTTATCCACATTCGGCAGTGTCACACCAAGGATTTTCAACTCTTTTTCGTAGTCCTTTTTCAAAAGGTCAACCATATACTGTAAAAATCCGGTCTCCATTGCCATGATATCTTCGAATCCATCAATGTATCCCATCTCAAAATCAAGACTGGTATACTCATTCAAATGACGTTTTGTATTGTGTTTTTCTGCACGGAACACTGGGGCTGTCTCAAATACACGGTCAAATACGCCAACCATCATCTGTTTATAAAACTGTGGGCTCTGCGCTAAAACAGCCGGTCTGTGGAAATAGTCCATACGGAACATATTTGCACCACCCTCAGCGCCTTTTGCACCGATCTTCGGCGTGTGGATCTCGGTAAATCCCTGCTCATAAAGAAAATCACGGAATCCTCTGACGACACCTTCCTGAATCTTAAATTTTGCACGCTCTCTTATATTTCGAAGTGCAATGGAACGGTTGTTTAAGTTTGCTTCCAGAGAAGTGTTTAATTTCCACTTGGAAATTGCTAACGGCATCGGTGCAACCGGCTCAGATAATACCCGGATGCTGTCTAACCGGATTTCAAAACCATTCGGTGCCCTGTCCTCGCTTTTCACTGCACCTTCCACTTCCACGGTGGCTGCTTCTTTCAGGTCTTTTAAGTCAAACTTTGTTTTTCCCTCTTCAAATACACATTGAAGAAGTCCTTCCCTTTTTCGTAAAACGACAAATGCAACCTCTCCCATATCCCTTATGGTATGAACTGCACCGTTCACTTTTACGGTCTTTCCTTCGAAATCTCCTGCTAAGATCTCACTGATCTCTACTGTGTCTTTTTTGTTTACTCCTGTCATGAATTCCATACGTTTGTACGCTCCTTTTCTTTCCTTATTTTGGGAATTACTCGGTGCGGGACGGAATAATCATTATAATAAATGAAACTAAAAAAGCCCTGAAAGAACAACTTCGTTCTTTCAGGGCGAGATATACGATTATCCCGCGGTACCACCCGCATTGAAAAATGATAACATTAAATTCATTTTCCCACTCAATGTGCGTAACGTGCACTGACGTACTGACCTACTTGCATACCGGTCATCACAATGATCCAAATAGCTTCGGCTGTAATACCCGGTTATGGTTCAACCAGTCTGCTCCAGAGTGTTCCCTGTATCTCCTCTTTCAAACAGCGCTCTCAGTCGGTGACGCTATATTCCTGTCGACGCCTGAAGATCAGAGTCTCTATCAACGCTTTACTGTGTTAATGTTGTAATATTTATATCACTTCAAAAACAGAAATGCAAGAAAAAATTTGATTTTTATTATAACAAATTTTAATAATTGTTATTCTTTTTGGTTAAAAAACATCAATCCCAACGATTTATCATGCCAGAAACCCGCCGGATCACCATCACTGCAAGAAGTCCGATCACCGTTCCGGAAGCAATCCCTGTGATAGCAAGAACCGGGAGATAATAAATTAAAGTTGCCGTATCAAGTACCCACATTGCGACAAATATCTGACCTGCATTGTGCGAAATGCCGCCGAGAACGCTCACTCCGGCAGCCGAAAAAAGCTTTGATCTCTTTGCCAGATACATCACTGCAAAACTCAAAAGTCCCCCGGCAAAACTGTAAAGCATCGCTGCCATGGAACTAAATGTAAGCCCTGTGAGCAGGATACGCACCATGGAAAGTGCAAATGCTTCCTTTGTTCCAAGTGTGTACAGTGCGACCATCACCACAAGATTTGCAAGTCCAAGCTTTGCCCCTGGAATCCCCAGATTTATCGGGATCAGCGTTTCAATATAGGAAAGCACAAATGCAAGTGCCACAAGCATTCCGAGAAGTGCTGTTTTTTTTGCCATCATTGTTCCTTTCTTTTCTCTAATGTTGCAGAACATCGATTCCGGAGTCTTCTCCGTTCTCGATCGTGATAACTACCTTATCCGGCAGACAGACGATCGTCTCCTTGTTCCTGCTGATCCGGCTGTGATGCACACAGATCTGATCCGGACAGGACGCTTCCGGCATGCTCACATAGCCATCCTGAATCGCAAACCGGTTATAGGAGCCATCCTCAAAGCGGATGGTTTCTGTATGATCTTCCGAGAGTAGATATCTCCCATATTCCACACCGTCCACCGTCACAACGGCAACTGCATTTTGGGTCGATACCTTCTGGTAATACTGTATTGCAACGTATATACCGGCCGCCGCCACAAGTAACACAGCGATCAGGAGCCAGTCATTTTTCCGGATGTGTAACGCTTTCCCATCCTGCGCCCCTGCTTCTTTTTGAGATGGTTCTTTCATTTGAAATATTTTTTTCATCTGGAACTCTCTTTCCTCTTTGTTTTCTTTTTATCAGCAGCACTTGTTTCTTTGCCGGATCAAAAATACTTTATCATCACCTGGTGTATTCTTCAAATCCATCCGAATACTGAATGCTTCCTTCTTCTAAAATCCACATTGCCTCCACACCGTCAAGCTGATTTACAAATTCCATTCCTTCCGCAAGCGGCATATTAAAAACCGCAGTGGAATACGCATCTGCCATTCCAGAATCATTTGTGATAATGGTAACGGATGAAAAATTATCTGCCGGCATCAGGGTATCCTGATCGATAATGTGACAGTATCTTTTTCCATCGACTGTATAATAGCGTTGATAATTTCCACTCGTTACCACGCTTAAATCCTGAACTTCCACTTTTTTTATATATGCCTGATCACTCTCCACATCAGGATTCTGAATTCCGACCGCCCAGGCGCTTCCATCCGGGTGTCCGCCAATAGCGCACACATTTCCCCCGACCGAAAAAAGCATGTACTGGATTCCCAGTTCATTTTTTGCATACTCTGCAACCTTTTGAACCGCATAACCTTTTCCAATACTTCCAACATCTAACAACATATCCGGGTCTGTCAGATAAACCGTAGACGCTTCCTCATCAATGACAATATCATGGATATCTGTATGTTCTGCTGCTTTCTCTAATTCGTCCATCGGCGGCAGCTCTGCAGAATCCGGATCTTCACTTCCTGCTTCCCTATAATCATGCCAGATAGACAGCACACTTCCCATTGCGATATTCATGTTTCCATCTGTTTTTTCATCCATCGTAATGCCGAGTTTCAACAGCTCGATGATTTCCTCATCCACCTTTACCGGCTGGATTCCCGCATTATCATTGATGGTCTTGATGTTATTCATCCCCTCATAGTCGTGATAAATATCATACAGATCATTATAGTATTGAAACTTGTCTTTGATCAATGACATCTGTTCCGAAAATTGCTCTTTTGATGACGCATAACCAATAATCTGTGTCTGTGTGTCAAACACATCAAAAAAAGATGCCTCATATTTTTCCAGATCTTTCCCTGTGCTATGTCTGTAGGCAATCACGCCAATCAATGCAAGCAATATCAAAACTGCCGCAAGCTGTCTCTTTTTTTCCATTCATTCTTCCTCTCGTATAAAAGAAAAAGAGGGGTTATACGCCCCTCCTGCCGTCATCCTTATTTTTTCTCATAAATGCCGAATTCATTCTGGATCAAAATATCGCCAACCTCTAATTCCAATGGCAGCTTATACTTCTGAACTTCTATGGAACCATTCTGTGTGGTCAACATCACACTTGTCTCCTTAAATGATTCAACTGTATATTCTTCTACTTCTTTTTTTCTTTTAAACATAAATTGACGCCCGTTTTCCTATTCCCAAACTCTAAAAACCAAAGAAGATTATATCAAGCCTCTGTCATTCATGCAAGATATTTTTTCGTTGTTTTTCTTCCAGATAATGGCAGCGTATTTGTAGTTTTTATTTTAATTTGCGCAATATTTTTATGATCTTCACCTCAAAGACTACCGCAACTACAAGAATCAGCCCCATAACAATCAGACTATATGCTGCATCGACCCGATATCCTAACGCATCGCAGATGCTGGTAAAAAGAAGAGACAACACAAATACCAGTTTGATCAGTTCCACCATGCGGATCGTATATTTGCGTATCGCTCCGGTACAGACCTCGCGCGGCAGTCCGTTAACGCGCTCCGGGTAAATAGCCAGCACAGTAAGCCCCATATAGACAAGAATCAGGATCAGCACATTCATGACAATACGCACTGCCCCTGCGCCGTAGACAATCCCATAATAAACCTGTAATCCCATATAAAATAATGCTGCTATCGCCGAAATAATCTCGAAAACGAGTGTCTCTGTTGACAAATGATTTTTCTTCATTCTATATCATTTCCTTTTCTGGTATTGCTATTTGCAATCTTCCCTGAATCCATAACATAGTTAGAATACAATATTTTTTTCTTTTCTAAAAGTAATTTTAGAATAATTTTAGAATTATGTGTTTTCTTTTCTTGAAAATCAGTTTCGCTGTGCTATAATTATTTAGGTTATGATTACGAATCAACACTAAAGGAGAACTTATATATATGGAAAAATTTATTATTCCAAAAGATTATCATTCAGAATTAAACCTGCATGATACACAAATTGCAATTAAAACAGTCAAAGATTTCTTTCAGAATCTTCTTTCCCAGAGACTGAATCTCTCCCGTGTATCAGCACCTTTATTTGTCGATCCTGATTCCGGATTAAACGATAACTTAAACGGTGTGGAACGCCCTGTTACATTTGATATCAAAGAACAGAACGGAAGGGAAGCTGAAGTTGTCCAGTCCCTTGCAAAATGGAAAAGATATGCTTTGAAAAAATATGGTTTTTCTTACGGCGAAGGACTTTACACGGATATGAATGCCATCCGCCGCGATGAAATCACAGACAATATCCACTCTATCTTTGTCGACCAGTGGGATTGGGAAAAAATCATCAAAAAAGATGAGCGTACCATTGCAACTTTGATGGATACCGTAAAGGTTGTATACAAATGCCTTCGTAAAACAGAAAAATATATGGCAATCCAGTATGATTATATTGAAGAAATCCTGCCACATGATATTTTCTTTGTCACAACTCAGGAATTAGCTGACATGTTCCCGGACAACACTCCAAAGGAACGTGAGTATTACATTGCAAAAGCAAAAGGTGCTGTCTGCATTATGAAGATTGGTGATGTTTTGGAAAATGGTGAACGCCATGACGGACGTGCTCCTGACTATGATGACTGGAGTTTAAATGCTGATATCGTTGTTTACTATCCGGTTCTTGATATCGCATTAGAGTTATCTTCCATGGGTATCCGTGTTGACAAAAAAGCTCTGCTTTCCCAGTTAAAGAAGGCCGGATGTGAAGAAAGAAAAGATCTTCCTTTCCAGAAAGCGATCATCAACGAAGAACTTCCATACACCATTGGCGGCGGTATCGGACAGTCCCGTATCTGTATGTTCTTCCTGCGCAAAGCACACATTGGAGAAGTACAGTCCTCTCTGTGGCCAGAAGATATGATCGCACAGTGCGAGGAAAATGGAATCCAGCTTCTGTAAATTCTAAATTGACATAAAAATCAGCGCCGGATTCACTTTTTGTGAATCCGGCGCTGATTTTTCTTTCTTCTGTACGTCAGCCCTTACAACCCATGGTATTTTACATTAGGATTTGACTAAATTCTACTTTCTCCTTATTTACATCTACAAAATTTCCTGCCGCTACTGCAACATTTGCCGGAGCTCCTCCCGGATTTCTCGCATATAGCATCTGCCCGTTTTCATTATAACCCTGAGCGGTAAAATCAATGAAATAGGCAGCTAATCTTCTTAGCTGCCTACCCGCCAATGGAATATTTGGATTCGGGCATTACCCCTGCCTTCCTACGGTCTACAGTAATGCTATCATTACTACCATACTGATTGCTGCATAGATAGTGATTTTTCCCTTTATTGTGCTTCCAAAATGCTGCTTTCTGACCTTTTTCATATAGTCTGCTCCTGTAATCTTAATTCACCTTTTTGTTTTTTTGCCTGATATAATGCTTTATCTGCTCTGTCATACAGAGTTTTTGTATCCTCATTTGCTGTTCTTTCCGCACCACCGATACTCAAGGAAATATTTAATTCCGGTATAAGTTCTCTCATATAGCTCAAAAATTCTTTCTGAATCCCCTGCATAATATTCATAACATCTTTTTTATTTATGTCAGCAGGAAAAAATAGTATATACTCATCTCCGCCCAGCCTTGCAAGAATCGACTTATCACCTGCCTGCTTTCTCATAATGTCAGCAAGTTTGATCAACACATTATCTCCAAACAAATGCCCTTTGGTATCATTTACACTCTTAAAATTATCAACATCGCAAATGAAGAAATATCCGCCTGCCTTTCTATTAAATTCTTTCTCCATCAAACTGACTGCATTTTTCCTATTATTTAGTCCTGTCAATGAATCATATTCTGCCTCATACTTTAATATTTCCTCTCTCTTTAACTGTTCTGTAATATCCGTCATAATACTGATCATGGCTTTCCGCCCATCATTTGTAATGATTTTTTTCCCAATATCATTTACCCAGATAAGACGATTGTTTTTGCCAACAACACGATACACTATCTCATATTCGTTTTTTTCCTGTATCTGTTCCATGATACTTTCTTCTACTCTTTGCTGATCCGCTGTATAAATAACATTCATCATCTTTTCATCCGTTACAGCAATTAGTTCTTCATAAGTATATCCAAGAATTTCCAACATTTTATTATTGATGGTATATAGTGGATAACCCTCTTCCAGATATCCACCCATAATACCTCCCGGAAGTGCATTTGTCACAAGCTCCGTAAGTTTTTCTTCGGATTCCTTCGACAATGTTCCTAATACACTTTTTCCGTAATAAAGCGGAAAGAATGCACCTTTTTCCTGATCATGCTCCGGGGTAGACATATGCAGACTTGCAATTTTCCATTCATTGCCATCTTTTACACAGGTAGAAGTAAGTCGGGTATGTATTTCCGTAATTTCATTTTCTGCCTTTAATCTGATGTTAAAAACAGCTAACTGTGTACATATACTACCCCCTCCCGAAAAATTTTGCATATAATCACAAATCTCATATTCTAATGCATTTGGAAGCTCCTCAAATTCACTTAACAACAATTCACGAAACTCTCCTTTATTCCTTGAAATTTCCTGTTCTCCAGTTCCCACCGAAACAACATCTTCTGTAAGAACTGCCAGGGTAGCTTCAAGATTCCGTTCCGTCAAATAATGTTGAAAAAATTTTTCTAATAATTTTCTCATGCTGTCTCCTTTTAAAACCATTTCTTCTATTTAGGAAACTCCTACCAGATAAAACACCACTTGTTTTATATTCTGATCAGAAATTTTTTGGGATATATATCGGTACTTTAGTATACAATAAGACGATAAATTTGTTAATATTTCTTCATTAATCGACTTGTTTGCATTGCAAATCACTTATTTTTTTAATTTCAAAGGGGATAATCAGCATCTCCTGTGATGCCGGTTATCCCCTAAACTGAATATATGTTCTCGTCTAAAGCTGCATATTATTTATTTTCCTTTTTCTTTCTCACATATATCATTGAAAGTAATCCTGCCAATGACACTCCTAACAAAGAAATCCATAAAACTGTATGACTATTATCACCTGTCTTTGGAGCGGTTATCTGCTGATTATCATCTGTCTGACTTCCGCTAGTACCATTATTATTCTTGTCCTCAGGTACTGTTGCAGGTGTGTTATTCGTATTATCATTTTTGCCATTGTTTCCATCATTATCTTTTGGTTCATCACTTCCGGAATCACTCTTACTTACAGTAAATCTTGTAGAGGCTGTGCCATCTGTCCATATTATCTCAAAGGTATGGTTTCCGACAGAAATGGTATTCAGATAGTCTGCTTTCAGTGTAACAATGGTAGAACCTTCCTTTACAGTATAGTTCTTTACATCAACAAGATTGCCGTCAACCTTAACTCCCACGAACTTAGAAATCGCTCCGCTGCCTCTGATGGAAAGGCTTCCGTCTGAATTCTGTTCCCAGCTAGTGTTTGCACCCTCTAAAATCTCATAGTCTACAGAGCCCGGGGCAGGAGTGGTATTTTCTGTAACGGTAAGCACTGCTGTATTGGATGTATCCGTACCTGCGGAATTACTTACCACACACTGATACTTAAATCCGTTACAGCTTATATCGACTGTGGATGTGGTATAGCTCGCTGCCGTTGCACCGTCAATGTTTACCCATCCATTTCCATCATTTCTGTCTATCTGCCACTGGTAGGTAAGATCTGTACCGCTCGCTGCTATGGTAAAGGTCGCAGTCTCTCCTGCCTTCACTGTCGCATTTCCCGGCTGCGTGGTTATGCTTGGTGCAGTTACAACCGGTGTCTGGCTTTCCTGTTTAATGGTATAGGTGAATGTCTCTACACTGCTATCCTGCATACCGTTCTGAACAGCGATTGCCTTGATGGTTGTTGTAATGCTTTGTCCCACTGTTCCTGTCACCAAAATCGGTGCTGTGTACTGTTGCGTGGTTCCGTCAGGTGCACCACCCGTAATTGTAGGTTCACTTCCATCGGTTGTATAGTAAATCGTTGCTCCCACTGTGGAAGAAGTAAGTGTTACCGACTGATTCTCTGAATAAGTTCCGGCTGTCGGATTTGCTGTCGGTGCACCAACGATGCCTGCCGCACTTATGGTGATGGTAATGGTTGTGGTAAGCGTAATTCCATTAGCATCAATACTGTCAGGACATGTTACCGTACCATTTAAGGTTACGGTCTGCTCGGTTAATACAGACGGGTCATAGTTTCCGCCTACCGGTGTGGTTGTATCCCATGTGACCTGTGCACTGCTTTCCGTATTACCCTCTGTCACAATATTAACTGTTGCAGGCAGATTCATCGCATCATAAGCGGTTCCGTTCGCTACGGTTATCGGCTGTGGTGCTGTGATACTTGTCAATTTATCCTTTGCTGTGGCAGGAAAAGCATATGTTACTGTAAGCGTTCCGTCAGCATTCTTATTAACACTTGTTGCAGTATTACCATTTATGGTAGCTGTTGTGGAATCCGTAAATTCGTAGTCTGTATCTGCTATAAGTGTAATGCTTGCCGTGTAGCTTGTATTATATCCTGCTGTGGTATCATTTGGTGTCCATGTAATCTGTGGTGTGGTACTGCTTACACCTGTGGTTGTACAGGATGCAGATGTATCTAAGGCAGTATTTGCTGCCGGAGTATCGATATCTGTAATTGCTACTGATGTGATATTGCTGGTTGCAGCTTCTGTTGCATTGACCGCATAGGTCAAATTTTCCGTACTATCTGTAGTTTCCAGCCAGATTTTGCAGGCAGATAAATCTATATCAGACGACAAAGCAAGAGCTGACTTAATAGTCGAAGTATTTATCGTCTCAGATGCAGCAATCGTTTTACTGTAAAACCAATCGTCTGTTCCGTCATTGCCCTGCACGACAAGTGCCACGCTTTGTGATATACCACCCTTCACAGCCTTAATATTACCTGTTGTAGTGTTATATGTTACTGTACCAATATCCTTACCTGTTCCGTCAAGTCTTAAAATCATTGGTTGACCTTCTGTTATCCTTCCATATGTTTCAACAGATGATGCTACCTTCGCAGCCGATGCGAAGAGAACAGATGACAGATTCAGATTGGAAGCGGGCTGAACTGCGGCGTAGTAGTAAACTTCCTTGAGGTTGACTTTATGATCTGGCCAAGCATACAACGAAGCATAAGAAAAACTATCATTAGGCGAACGCATCCAAAACCCCTCACCACTGTTACAGTAATTACGTATAGCTAGTACGGTTCTATTGTCACTTCCTGCTTTTATGATTTTATAGGAATCACCTGCGCCATCTGCCGCCAGTGCATACAGCTTGTCTGTGGTGGTATAGTTTTTCCTATTCTTCTTATCCGTCGTTGTCACTGTGGTATCATTCATCAAGCCCTGCTCGGCTGTGGTGAAGCAGGATGTATTTGAACCATCTGTCATACCCTTCAATACCGCACGAAGTTCGCTTGCTCCGTAGTGGTTTGCGAATACTTCTGTTACAGATGCTCCACCATAATTACACTCTGACCATAGATTGCTATCAGTCTTATTGGTTGAACTTGAATCAAACTTCTGCACTGTTGCTATCGGGCTTGCGGCAAAGATGATGGTATTATCCCTTGTTACTCCACTATCAGCTCCTAAGATGTACCATTCCTGTAGGTTTCCATCGCTGTTCTTACCAAATACCAGCTTTCCTTTGGTCGTAGCAGTACCATTAGAATCCGGATTAAATGCAGTCATTAACTGATCCTTCGCAGCAAATGCTGTCACACTTGGCTCTGTTCCCGTACCGGTTGCAGCCTGCACGGTATCTGCTCCGCCTGACATAGCCGGAACAAGCCCTGCTGCCATAACAAGTGAAAGAACCAATGCCATTCCTTTCTTAAAATTATGCTTTAATTTCATCATTAAAATCTCCTCCATTCCCGATGTTTTTACATTCTTTTCAATAAATTCACATTCTGATTAAGTATATCATGAATCATATTAACTTCCATCGTTTCACACTTAATAACTTATTTTTATTGCAAATAACTTGTTTTTTATCCCTTACTCTACTATAATCATTTTGAATATATGTATAAAAGCAAAGGAGAGCTGCCATGACAGCAAACGATTTAATATATAAATCCATCTACATTATCACCGAATACTACAATAACAATCTCCAACCCTATTTTGACAATATAAGCGAAGATGTGTTGTGGATTGGCCCTGCTGAGAGACAGGAAATACGGGGACGTGAACAGGTTATTTCCACATTCTCAGCAGAGGTACACGGACTAAGCTTCACAATGGGATCGATACGTGCAATCTGTATTTCTCCCATCAAAACCGCACATGAGGTTATCCTGCAATATGAAATCTATACCCATTATCCTGATGGAAATACAGATTTACACAATCAAAGGCTTCACTACTCCTGGTACAAAAAAAGGGTACACACAGAAAGCGGTTCTGATTTCCGCTGGGAGATTGCTGTTCTTCACATCAGTAACGCATGGCCATGCGACAGCAGAGACACCATTTATCCGATACACTATCAAAGTTTAAGCTTGCCGGTACGGTTGGTTGAAAAGCCGGAGCGTTACATGACTGTCACAGCGACTGACATGAGTGTGCACCGCATTCCAATAAACCATCTGCTATATATTGAAACGATAAAAAGAACTGCAAAGCTTCGTATTCACACAAGCACGGATACAATTATTGTAAATGGCACACTCCCGGACTTTGAGAAAACATACTCTGATTTCCTGCTTCGCATTCATGCAGGTTTTCTCATCAATCCTGAATGTGTCCGCAAAATTGAACGATTCACCGTTACCATGTCAAACGGTGCGAAGCTTCCTGTTCCCGAAAAAAAATATACCACCATCAAACGCCTGATACTCACAAACTTGCAATCCAACTGAGGATTCAAATCTCTTTTTGTAATCTCTGACTGTGAAACTAAAAAGTACCCTGCTTGTATACACCTGCGATGTGGGATATACAACTACATAAGACAACTTCGCTGAAGCTTGTTTTATCGTATGCTGGCAACGAAAAAAGCAGACACATGGAACATTTTCCACATATCTGCTTCTTTCTTTGCGTATAAACTCTGCTGGTGTCATAATCTCCGGTCTTTCCACATCAATATCAGAAAAATCCTTTTCTCCTGTCACAAGAATATCAACATCCTCTATGATTGCTGTGTATAGCAGCTTCCTTTCGCCTGTGACCGGATATCACCTCATACCCATCTCCATATGGATTTGTCCTTACAAGATGTGTTTCCGAAGCCACAACCCAATACAACTGAGACATTCACTCCATCAGAAATTGCTTTTTTGTATGTTTTCCGGTCACTCTGGTCGAACCTGAAAACCTCTCAAAATGCCGGAAGTCGAGAGGTTTTACGAATCTGTCCGATGTAGTGCAACTATTGTCTCTATATGTGTCGATAGGATAATTGAGATGCACTTTCCAGAGTTTTCACTGTACTCTGGGAGTGAAAAATGTTGCACTCCTCTCTGATGAGGCTGCAAAAAATTGACATGATGCACTCTCTCCTGCCCCTGCATAGAAAAAGATTGCATTGTATCTTAGATTGTAAACCAGATCAGCTTACGATTGACTCTGCTACTTTTCTGTAAACTAACACCTTTTTTAATTACTCTCTTTTGTCTTCTAAATACTAATATCTTATCAGTATCATGCATATATATTTTTTTACACCATATACTTATTCCATGAAAAAAACAATTGCACAAAATATGGTCGAAATCATGAAACAGTATAATAGATCAATCATATGGTACGGAGATATTAATTTGATAGAGGAATGTGCAAAAAAATCTGACATTCCTCCTAAACATCCTCAACAAACAATACAACACATTTTGAACGCTCTTGATAAATCTCCATACTTTTCCAAGGGATATATATTTTCTGACATCAGTGGTAAGCGTAGAAAATATAGATGTTTTAAACTAAAAACTTAATCATCCATTGAATTTTCCAATTGCGAAAACATATCAATCAGTGGCTGTGACTGTTTATTTGCTACTATGTATTCATTATACGCCTTATAGGCATTTTCAATTAGTTCTTTATAATATACCACTCGACCATTGAGTGGTTTTAATATATTAGCCACCATCTCTCTATTTTCTGCACTATCATTGTTATCTATTGGACGACCCAAAACAAAAAGTATTTCAAATGCATAATTGCTTTGATTAGCTGATGCTAATACCTTATTTAAAGCATCATGATATTTTTTTACCTGTTTAACCATTTCGCTGGTTGTTACTATCCTATCAGCCTTTTTTAACTCAATAATAATATGCTTTCCCGCTGTTTGTCTATATCCGATATCCAATCGTCCTGCTTTTTCCTCATCTGTTAATCCATTATATTGACTATTCAATGCATTCAGAACTGTAGTTTCCATATATTGTGTATTTTCAACACGCTCCCATGATGGATCTAATAACCATAAGTGATTAAATAAATGCGTCTGTATTACTTTTTCTAAGGCATTATCATCTGTAATACTTTGAAAAACTTTTATTACCTCAATACGCTCCCTAATAATTTGATAATACAAAGTAGCTTCTATTTCATCCAATCCAGTAAAAATATCTTTAAAAACTTCAAAATTTTCAGCTTCTATTTTATCAATTGCACTAAGATGTTTTGCATATTTTAATTTTTCAAATGCTAAAACACTGTATTTTAATATTTCCTTTTTCTTATCATCATCTGCAACTATTTGATTGATCTTTCCAAACATTTTTTTGGCATATTTTTTATCATCACCTTGCAAACTTTTACACCATGTGTCAATTACTGGTAAAAGTTCCTTTGCTTTTTCTTCACCCGATTCATTTCTCAATTCAGTCCATTTGCCTTGTATGTACTTTAATTCTTCTTGCACAAACTTCTTTAACGCAATAAACCGTTCATCGTCTTTTCTGTAATCTTGACGATTACTAGTAGCCATATCATCTAAAGTATCCTCGTCAAAAAAATCAGCGTTAATTTCTCCAATTAAGTACTTTGAATATAAACCACCCTCAGAATATTCTGAAAGTATATCTTCCTGTCCTAGTTTTCCTCTAACTAAAACAACAATTTTATTCAAATTGTCTTCTCCATCCTTTAAATCTCCTGATGCGTCAACCGATCCGATCCAGCCCGTCACTTTATATTTAACTCCATTATGTAAAAACTCATTATTGCGCTCTTCTTTATGTGATGCGTTTTCACAATAATCAGCATATTTTTTACTTTCATTTCCAAAATACCATATATAACTCAACTTATGAAAATAATCTCTATCACTAATTGAAACTTCCTCTCCATTTACAAATACAGAAAACGAAAATTCTTTACCAATAATTCCAAATCTTCTTGCTACACGTTTTTTAATATATTCCGCTGTTAATGAAGTAGTTAACTTTTTCAAATTTTTTAATACAATCTTTGTTCCTGTATTTTCAATACTATTTTCATCTACTGCCAAAATGGTAGGATAGTAATTGGACGAACTATTACTATCGTCATGTTCTTTTTTTATTACCTCCGTTATTTCATCAATATTCATTCTGAATCCACTCACTTCAAAATAGCTAGTTCCAGATTCATCAATCATTTTCTTCTTAGAAATAACATCAACTTCTCTTGCAATTGAGAACATGGATAATTTTCCAATACCTTTTCTCCCCATATACTTTCGATTATATTTAGGAGACTCTACTGATTGTTCTCTTTTTTGATATCCAACATAAAGGAACTTATTGTTGATATCCTCTGCGCTCATTCCACATCCATCATCTTTAATTACAATTTCATCATCAGATATTGTAATATCAACTCTTGTTGCATCTGCATCCCATGAATTTGCAACAATTTCCGACAATACCGCAGGAATATTACTATATAAATTAATTCCCAAGTGATTTAATACGTTCAAACTAAGTGACATGATAAATTTATTATCCATAATTATTCCCCCGCCAACTTATTAGCATCATTTTTTTTTACATATTTTCTTTTTTGATAATGTTTTAATATACTAAGCCCAATTATCTCCCCTAGTCTTGGTGGCACAGCATTTCCAATCTGTCTTGATACATCTTTAATAATAATTTTCTCATTTGGTGGTAAAAAAGAATAATCTTCGGGAAATGTTTGTATTATTGCACCTTCTCTCAAAGTTAATGCTCGATCCTGTTCTGGATGCCCAAATCTTCCTGTCCCATATCCTGTAAATTGTGTTGTAATAGTTGGTGCAACATCCTCCCAACACATCCGTCCATACACAGAAGTATATGTGTGCCCTTTTTCCTTTTTATGACAATTTAAAACTAAATTATCCGGCCAATCATGCCAACTTCCTCCTGGCATTGAGTGTTGTATCCGTTGTAAATTCAGTGCCGACAAACTTGACGTAATATGCAATCTATCAATAGCATTATTTTCCCCTGCTCCAATCGGTGGCAGATTACCAATCGCTTCCCTTACCGTTACTGGTTGTTGATGTGTGGGTTGTATGAATGAAATTTTCTTTTTCTTTGATGCCAAAAGTAATAGTCTTTTTCTTCTTTGTGGTACGCCATAATCTGCTGCATTTACTACTTTATAGGTAACATTATATCCCAATCTTGTTAATGTACCGACAAAATCACTAAAAACCTTTTCATTCTCAAGTTCAGGGACATTTTCCATTGAAACAATATGCGGCTTTACCTCGTCTACCAAGCGTCCAAACTGATATAACAATTTCCAATCTTTATGCTTTGACCTGTCCTTTTTATCCTTTTGATGCCTAGAAAAAGGCTGACACGGCGCGCATCCAGCTAAAATCTTAACATCATACCCTCGTAATAACTTTTTTATTTCTTTCCCTGTAACATTTTCAATATTTTTATTTATAAAAACTGAATGATTATTATGAGTATACGGATATTCGCATTTTACATCTAAATCATACCCTGCTACAACATCCAGTCCTGCTTTTTTTAAACCGCAAGTAAGTCCTCCCACTCCACAAAACAAATCCACAACACCAAATGTCACAACCATTCACCTCACATTCAAAAAACTAGATTTATTATAGCACATCAAAAAGATCAAGTGTTGACTTTTTATTAAAACTTTTCCTTAAATCACCAGAAAATCAGCAGATTTACACTTACCCCTATCATATTTATTGCACATACTTTTTCTACTTACAAATATATTTTCTAATAATTCTAACACAAATTTCTTTTTCCCAAACTGCTTTATAACACATAAATTACTCTAATTTTGTTACAAGCATTCAAATCAATCAATTTTCACATTGTCTGCACCGGTGCATGTTGTTCCTTCTCCTCATGCTCCAAAGCATCCTGCTCTGGCACATGTCCTATATTTTTCGCTGCTTCCTGCCCTTTTGCCATATATCGGATTTTTATACCACTGTAATCAACCCCTGCCGGTTCCAGCACTTTTTTCTCTAACATGTTTAACATCGCTTCGGTGTCAAATTTCCCCTCAAAATAAAGTTCCTCATCCACCTTTATCGGTACATCCATTTCTTCCGGTGAACTGCCAAGGATCGTCCTCCAGCGTCCGGCTACTTTTCCACACATTTCCATAAACCGCTCATGGATATCCGGCTGTTCATTACAGGTCTGCAAAATCTTTTGTGCCACCTTTCTCCATGTAGGTGTCTCTATCCATTCTCCCGGCGCGAACTGGACTGCCAGCGGTCTTTTTCCTTTCAGTTCTGCCGGGGACACTATAATAAGACTGCTTTCCCGGATCGTATCTTTCTTATCTGTCCGAAGTTCTCCACTCCGGTACATCTGGAGCAGTGCATCACATTTCGTGTTTACAAGCTGTAACATTTCCTCCCTCAGTTCTTCTATCAGTTGCTCATAATTCATACGCTTTTCTCCTCCTCTCCGCACACTTCATGTGCTTTTTGCTTTTTCTATATCCACTTTCTTTTGCTCATTTTCCGTTATATGCTTTCTGTTCCTATTGTTCTGCACTTGTTTCCTATTTTTATGCCAACAATAAAACACCCGGATCATCGGGCATTTTATTCTTACCATAAACTGGCAGGAACAACGTTTCCTATTTACTTGCTGCCATTCCTGCCGCAGCCTTACTCATATCGAATCTCCTGTTCCATGACAATGCCTGACTGGAACTGTATCAGCAGTTTCTCGCTGGATTCCACTTTGATGGTCGAAATCAGCCGTCTGACAAGGTCATTGTCGAACTCCGGTATCTGGCAGGTGCTTGTGCTTAAGTAATGGTCGATGTCTTGGATTCTCTGTTCATAGCTGTCCGCCATCCTTTTCTCGTTTCTGGCTGTTTTCTGTGCCTCTTTTAAGGCATTGATTTCTTCTGCTATGGTGCGGTAGCGTTCATCAAACTCCGGTGTGTAGGAGCCGGTCTTTGCATTTTCTGCAATCAGTGCCACCATCTCTTCCTGTTTTTCTTTTATCTTTTCTTCGTATTCCCCGGACTCTTTTGCGGTGCCGCAGCTCCCGATGACATGGATGATGTTCTGCCGGAAGTTTTCCATAAATTCCATATCATCACTCGTGATCCTGTGGATGGCTTCCATCACCGCCCTGTTTAATGCGTTCTCTTCGAGTGTCTCGGATTCCCCGCATTTCTTCACTCCGTTGGTCAGCCGGTTGCTGCATCTCCAGACCACTTTCTTTTTCCCGTTTCTCGCCCAGGTGACTCTCCGGTACTCCTGCCCGCATTTTCCGCAGATCAGCATGCCGGTCAGTGCATAGGTGGAGGAATACCTGCTCCTCTGGTTCTTCTTCCGGGTAACAGCCGCCTTGCATAAGGATGCCCTCCGCATCATCTCTTCCTGTACCCTGTAGAACAGCTCTTTCGGTATGATCGCCTCATGGTCATCTTCCACATAATACTGCGGTACGATTCCAGTGTTTTTTACTTTCTTTTTTGTCATGAAATCCACCATATAGGTTTTCTGCAGTAATGCATCTCCCATGTATTTTTCATTTCGGAGCATTTTGTCTATTACCGTGGAATGCCATTTGTCCTGCCCTGTGGCGGTCTTGATTCCCTGCTCTTCCAGATGCTTTGCAATCTTTCCGGTACTGTAGCCTTCCAGATAAAGCCGGAAGATCATCTTTACGATCTCTGCCTCTTCGGGTACGATGACCAGGTCCCCGTCCTCGTTTTTGGTGTATCCCATGAACTTTGTGCAGTTTACGATGACCTTGCCTTTTTCAAATTTCCTCACGACTCCCCAGCGGATGTTCTCACTGATGTTACGGCTCTCCTCCTGCGCCAGACTGCTTAAGATGGTGATGAGTATTTCACCGGTTCCCTCCAGTGTATTGATTCCCTCTTTCTCGAACACCACCGCCACGTTCTTTTCCTTCAGTTTTCGGATTGTCACCAGCGAGTCTACCGTGTTCCTCGCAAACCTGCTGACCGACTTTGTAAGGATCATGTCGATCTTTCCGGCAAGGGCATCCTGTATCATGGCATTAAAGTCTGCCCTCTTTTTGGTGTTTGTTCCACTCTTTCCGTCATCCGCATAGATGCCGGCATTTTTCCAGTTTTCGTTTTCGGATATCTTGCCGGTATAATACTCCACCTGTGCCTCATAGCTGCTGTCCTGCTCTTCCAGCTCCGTACTGACACGGCAGTAGGCAGCGACCTTCATTTTCTTCTCTGACAGTTTCACATTCCGGTCATACTGCACCTTGGCAGGTATCATGCTGATCTTTTTTGCTGTTTCTGCCATCTGCTCTCCCTCCTAATCCTTGTATCCGGCTGTGACACGGCTCCCATTGATAAACTCTACTTCTGCCATGTTTCCACCATGCACCCAGATGCGTGCGATTATTTTTCTATATAAGTTTTCATCAAATGTTTCCAGTTCCTTTTTTCCTGCAAGGATGTTTTTGACCTCCTCTGTCCGGAACTCCCCATCCCTGACCTCCAGTGTCAGATAGCGTTCCTCTGCTCTTTCATAGAGCAGTTTCATCCGGTCTGCTTCTGTGCTTTCCTGCTCTTCTTTCATGTGCTGCAGGTTCCGCTCCAGAACCCGGTACTGCGGGCTGACCTTTTCCTCCTGCCTTTGTACCCGGAGCAGACCTTTGTTTTGTATCACTGCATTGATGGCTTCCACACACACCTGCTTTGCCTGCCCGTCTGTAATAAAACTGTTCCTGCAGCTTTTTGCTCTGCCAGTCGTATAGTTTTTACATCTCCATCTTGCGGCACCGCCCCTGTCCTTATTCCGCGGCTGGATATGGCTGCATACTGCCCCGCATTCTGCACACCAGATGACACCTCCGAAGAGGATTCTCTCATCCCTGCCGGGCCTGTGGTCTGCCCTTCCAAGCTCTGCCCTCACCTTTTCCCGTCTGCGCTGGACTCTCTCAAACAGTTCCTCTCCTATGAGCTGCGGATAGTATTCTGTGCCAAGGTAGCTTGGGTTTTCCAGTATCCTGCCAATGGATGCATGGGTCCAGGACACTTTCCCTTTTGCATTGCATATGTTTCTCCCTTTCAGGTTCTGGGCGATCCTGCCTGCCGCCACCCCGCTGTCATAGTCTGTAAATATCTGTTCCACAATTTTTCTCTGCTCTTCGCAGATGGTGATTTTTCCATCCACAACTTTATAGCCGATTGGCATGTGCCACTGCATCCTGTCTGCCTCCCCTCTCTGTCAGTTTCAGTCCGTTGTGCAGGCAGAAGGTGATGTCGTGTTCTTTGGAGACCACGATTTTCTCCGCTGTCATTTTAAACAGTTGCTCGTCAAACTCCTCCCTTAATCCGTCCTGTTCTGCGATCAGTTGGATAAGCTGTTCGGTCCGTACAATTTCTTTTGTCCTCCGCAGCTTTCTGGTCAAAAGTGTCTTTTTTCTCCTGCATTCCGTCAGTTGCCAGCCAAGTTTATTACTGCTCTCCATAAAAAGAGCAGAGTCCATATATCCTTTCCTCATGACTTGGTTTAGGATTTGGCCCTGCTCGCTTATATTTTTGATTTCCTTATCCAGTTGTCGGATTTCCTCACTGTCCTGCCTTGCTGCCACAAATTCTGTCAGTTCTTTTAACAGCGGCTCTAATATCGTTCCCTGATTGGTGTACAGCTTGTTCCACATGTCTGTAAAAGCCCGGTGCAGTACATCCTCCCGGATGGCTTTCATGCAGCAGCTCTCTTTATCTTCCACATGTCCGCTGCACGTCCAGATGATTTTTTCATAGGGTTTCCCGATATATATTTTCTGCCGCCGGAAGGTTTTTCCGCACTCCCCGCAGATAATTCTGCCGGAAAACAGGTATCTTTTGGTGTAGTCACTCTTGTTCATGTGCAGTACGTCCACCCGGTATGCCATCAGGTTCCGCACCGCTTCTGCCTCCTCATGTGTGACGATTGGCGGATGGCTGTCCTTGATGAGATACTGGTTTCTCTGTCCGTTGTTTACCCTGCGGACAAACGGGAACCTTGTTTCTGTATATGTCCTCTGCTGTAACATATCCCCCTCATAAATCGGATTTTTCAGAATGTCCTGTATCACCCCGTCCTGCCATTTTTCTGCACCCCGGATTGTCGGAATGCCTTTCTGGTTCAGTGCCTTTGCTATCACATACACTCCCATGCCGTTTAGGTAGGATTCATAAATCCACCTTACGGTTTCTGCCTCGGATTCTATGATGACTAAATTTCCATCCTCATCTTTTCCATAGTCATACGCTGGTGTGGATATGATATAGGTTCCATCCTGAAAGCGTTTCTGTATCGCCCAGCGGTTGTTGCTTGAGATGTTTTCTGATTCCCCCTGCGCCACCGATGCCAGGATGGTAATGAACAGCTCGCTCTTTTCTGACAGCGTGTTGATGTTCTCTTTCTCAAAGTAGATTCCAACGCCAATCTCTTTCAGCTTTCGGATGGTCTGGATGCACTCCACCGTATTTCTTGCAAATCTTGTGATGGATTTCGTAAGGATCAGGTCGATGTTCCCATCCTCACAGTCTGAAATCATCATCTGGAACTCATCCCTGTGCTTTACGTTTGTTCCGCTGATTCCTTCATCCGCATACACCCCGGCAAACTCCCACAGGGGGTTGCTCTCGATCTTTTCCGTATAGTACTCGACCTGTGCAGTATAGGAAGTTGCCTGTGCCTGACTGCCGGTACTGACTCTGGCATACCCGCACACTTTCAGTCTACGTTCTTCCTGTGTATGTTTCTGCTCTTTTGCTGCCTTTATGACAGTCACTTTTTTTGCCATGTTATTTTCTCCTTTCCCAGTATTTTCAAGGGTTTCCACTCCCTGTCAGCAACATACACTACCACATAGTCCTTGATATATCCAGTGTTATTACAGATATACTTTTGCTAATTCCGGTGAGAAAGTCTTGACATTCAAAACCCGGATTTTTTCCCATTCTTCCTCGGTTAACAGCTTATCCTCATGCATCCTTTTTAAGAGAATTTCAGCAATCTTATACCGCACCTCATTCGCTCCGCCTTCCATCAGCTTTCCCCTTTCTTTTCCTCCCACAATTTAAGTAAGTTAAATTCATTCTCCCAAGGAAAACACTTCCGCCCAGAAGAAACACCTTTACATCATCCCGATTTCAGCCATGGTTGCTGCCTCATCCTCTTCCCGGAAATACTGTTCCGCTACATCCCTGCTGACTGAAAGCACCTCTCCTGCGTCCTTTTCTCCCATCTGGATTGGGATTAAGAACGGATGGATTTCCTTGCAGAATTCCTGATTTGGACAACTATTGATAAAATAGCCGCAGGTATCTAATATCAGCCTGTCACACATATCTGTGATGACGATCCTTTCAGCCTCAAACATGTGGCTGCCGATATAATTTGCGATATTTTCTGCCGTGGTCGAGATATAGTCCTCTTTCCGCTCTCCTCCACCGTTCGGATAAAGATAGGCATATCCTGCCCTCTCCGTTTCAAAAATTTTTAACATCATTTCCGTATCTTCTTTCTTCATTTCCTGTTTTCCTCCATTCTGCATTTTTCAACTTTTCTTAACTCCACAAGAATACGGCGGAAGTCACCCTCCGCCGCATGGTTTCTGTAATTAAGTCTTACTGCCATAATCCTTCACTTCATAAATAAAAAGTGTCTGTTCCTATTCGTCACTACTCCCCGGAACCGAAACGCCGCCAAAACAGAGAAGAAAAAATCCCAAAGCGGCATTTCATGGGCAGTCAGTCCAGACTGTCTTTGGTCCCTGCCACTCGGACAGGCAGACATCACAGGTATCTCACCTCCACCACTGCGTGCTGGCTAATCTCAAGGTGTATCATTATAGGCCATTCCCCTCTTCGCGCCTGTCCACCACAGACAGGCTGTACCCCGGCTTTCCCGCTCGGCTCCTTAGATGCGATCTTTTTCACAGCATGGCTGGCAGAAAGAACATCTGTCCGATTGCTGCAGGAGTGTCACTGCGCCCCGGTTACGGCTCCTTAAATGGCTAACGTATCTGGACTGCTGGATATGGCTGGCAAAACACATCGTGATCCTGTGCTGCTCTCGGAAAAAGATTAAAGGTATCCTCTCCGGCATTTGTCAAAGTACCACGAGAGGATTTCCGGGAGAGACCATCCGCCCGAAAAACTCCTCTCATAAGGTACTCACACAAAATCACGATTTGAGGGGGGTACTAATCAAAAAATTTTTTAATTTTCTTTATGGCACCTGTAATGCTTTCCCGGACATTCTTTTCGCCAATCCTCTTTTTCTCCGCTATTTGCCTGTAGGTAAGTCCTTCAAAAAAATAAAGATGCAGCCTTTCTCTCTGTACTTCAGTGAGTGACTGCATCGCTTTCTGTAAAGTTTCCAATTCCATCTGCCGGATAACCATATCCTCCAATGACTCGCCTGAGTCAAATGCTAAATCTTCAGTCTCTCCCTCTGTATAGCCTTCCTTGGTAACATGTCTTAAATCACGCATTTCCTGTGCATGTGCTTCTTTACGGAATGTTTCCGTTAACGCCTCATATACTTCCTTGGTAACATATGTATATTCTGTTTCCCCAATGGCGTCCGTATAAAAATCCTTTACTCTTATTCGTATCCATTCTGACATCTATGTGTCCTCCATTTCGTAATTTTTTTGAAATGAAGGACATGGGGCGGACCTCTGGCATCCGACTCACACGGTTCAGACATAAAAAAAGGGGGGGCAATTCACATGCCGAATAAAGCATGCAAAACTGCACCCAATCTGAAAATTTATTTAATACCCTCTCATTTGCACCTTTCACAATCTCGTAAGATGTATTTCCCCTTGCAAGCACCAATACATTCTCTACTCCTTGGTCTTTTTTGCATTACTACACCCGTAGAGGCAGTGTATTTCAATAAATGTGTAACAAGTAGTCAGCTATCTGTAACAAGTTGCAGATTTCCTCATTTTTCTCATAATTTCTACGTTTTTCTCTCCCTTCTGCTCTATAAAAAATCCCCTCCGGTTTTCAAACTCTGAAAGGGGTTAACTACTCTATATCTCAAATTTTGTTGTTAAATAATATTTATCAATCCTTTCTTCTAAATGTAAATACACTTCCTTTACAATACGATATTGCCCCAGTGACAATTCCAATACCATGTTTTCCAATTTGTCAGAAACTCTGTTGTCTCGTCACCCAGAATACAATATTCCACTTCCTCTCATATTCCGTCTGTCAACTTATCCAATCTGTGCCCTTCTCCATCTTCGTATCTTTGAAGCGAATACCACGCTCCGGTAGCAATCGCACTTCCGCTTTGATTTGCTATTTCAATGTCGTCTTCACAAAAATTATATGTTTACATTGTCATGGTTACATTTTCCAACATGCTAATCGGAACCGCAACTGTAGGAGGCACCCTAGCAAATTGGTATCGTGTTAAAAAGATGTCCTCTAAATAATCCATTAGTCTTATAGAAGCCTCTACAGTTTCCACAGTATTATCATATTTATAAAAAATATGCTATACTATTAGCCCATCCTTATACGGAGTCACACTCTGCATCTTATTACCATCTGTATCCAGCAATTTCATTGTATACTGATAGCCGACTCGTGTGTTTTCTTCATAGTCTGCTGTAAAATCCAACTGCTAGTACAACTTTAACAAATCTTTATATGCAAAGGCTTCTACGATGGGTATTGTGTCCTCTAGATGAACTGGTTGTAATTGTTCTTCCCCTGCTGATGGAGACAGTCATGCCTGTCTTATTGCAAAGGCTCTTTGACAGCATCTCTGCTGATGGAGAGTTGGGTACAAATCTACCGAACAAAGTATTCTGACAGTTATGAATGATAATCTCTGCCCCTTCCTTTCCATAACTCTTATTAATCTGTGCAAAAGACTGTATCATGGGTACGATACTCACGCTTCTGGCAGGGGATGCTCAAAACATCATCTGCGTACTCTCAATCTTTGGTATAATTCCAACCTCATTCCAATAAAAAAACACAGTTATCCCCTTTTCCTCCATTCTCATCTGCGACCACTAGAATTCCCCTGTAGAGTTGCCGCAAAATCAGAAAGATAATAAAATACTTGTAGTTTTCTTCTTCCGGCATAACAAAAAATACCGTTGTCTTCTACTTACAAAACATTTCAGCATCAAAAGGGACATCAACGAACAGTATCTATTCCAGTTCAGAAACCAAATAAAGTTCAATCTGGATAATACCGTGGAAAAACAGACTGCATGGACTGCTCTGCGATATTTAAAGTTGCCCCAGCAAACCATTTTGCCTTATGGGCATCCGAAAGCTTAGTCATAAGCAACTAGAACTGATTTCTTCCTTTTACCTTGGATGGTACCAGTAAATCCTGAATCGCTTTACACACACTAATGATGTGTCTCTCTCCTTAGGACAAAATTCTAGAATTAACAGAATAACTGCTGTCAGTACATCTTCTAAACTATATATCTGTGTAAAATATCAGCTAATCTCCTTAATATATCAAGTCCTCAATTCTTTGCTTGTTAAACTAATAGATGCAGAAGTATTATTCATGAGAATGTCGGCTACTTTTAAGTCACATATTTCCTGAGTTCTAAACCTCTCGCCTTCTCGCCAACTTTTGGCAGATGCGAGGATTATTGTATAGAACGCTTGGTTACAAGGTTCTTACTGTTTTGTATTGTGTCACAAACCAATACTTCATCACAAAGAAGGATGTTCTTTTCTATTCCAAAATAAAATTTTACTCCAACATATCTATTCTAATCTAAATACTCATATCAGTATCATGATAAAACCATTTTATTATGCTAATGCTGGATCAGTTACTCCATTTTTTTCGAAAGCCTTTGCTCTATCAATGCATGTTGCACATTTACCACAAGGTTTATCGTTTCCTTCATAGCAAGACCATGTAAATTTATATGGTGCATTGTGCTTTAAACCTATTTCCACTACTTGGCTCTTATTGATACCGATAAATGGTGCTTCAATTCTTAATTGCTTACCAGAACCTTCCCAAATTGCCTGCTTCATAGCATTATTAAATTCTTTTGAACAATCTGGATAGGCAGTTCCTGCTACATCATCCTTATGAGCACCATAATATATCACGTCACAGCCTTTACTCAACGCTACACTAGCTGCTGCTGATAGAAATAGTCCATTTCTAAATGGCACATAGGTACTAACTGGCTTTAATCCTTTGGTAGTCTTAATCTGCTCATCATAAGATTGCTCTGGTATTTCTTCTTCAGAATGTGATAGTAAAGAGCAATCACTATGTTCAAAAATTTTTTCTAAATCCAATTGGATATGCTGAATTCCATAATACGCTGCAATCTTACTAGCTGATTCAATCTCTTTAATGTGCTTTTGTCCATATACAATAGATAGCGAAGTTACATTATCTCTACCATATTTATCTATAGCCAAACTTAATGCTGTTGTTGAATCAATTCCGCCACTTGACAAGACCATTGCCTTCATCTTTATATACCTCCTCTTAAATATATCTGTAAGCCAGGATTGTCAATAAATCCACCTCTTAATTCAGACGTGTAAGTTTTTGCACTATTTTTCTTTATGCCTCGAGCTGAAACGCAACTATGGCAAGCCTCAAGTAAAACTGCAACATCTTCACTACCCGTTATTTCCGAAATAATATCTGCAATATCCTTCCCTACTTTTTCTTGTAGTTGGAGTCGCCTTCCAACCATATCACACACTCTAGCTATTTTTGATAATCCTATTACCTTTCCATTAGGAACATAAGCCACTGTTGCCTTCATATCATACATCAACGCCATGTGGTGCTCGCAATAAGAAAATAAATCAATATCCTTCATTACAACAACTTTGCCAGTTGTAGTTGAATAGTCATCAATTCCTTCTTCAAAAGTCTTTCCAAACATCTCCGCTATTTGATGATTTGTGTAATTCATCCCTTCAAAGACTTCCTCATACATTTTCGCCACTCTTTTGGGTGTATCCTTCAAACCTTCTCTAGTAGGATTATCCCCGAGAGCGTATAGTATCCCTTCAATATGCTTTTCGATTGCTTTTGTATCAATCATCACTACACTCCCTTCTGATTTGGCTCCCAAATCATTTTATGCATTTGTAGCTGTAGCTTTATTCCATTCAAAACATTACTTTTTAGAAATTCTACAATTTCTACTGGTTCAATTTTTCCAAAAACTGGACTCAATAAAACATTGCATTTTTCAGATAAGCTATAGTCATCAATTATATTTTTTGCTTTCTCTAAGTCTTCTTTGCTGCCTACTACAAACTTTACTGTATCATCCAGCTCTAATAATGAAAAATTGTCCAAATCCATTTTTGACTCGCAACCACTAGATGGGAGCTTATAATCCATAGTGAAGTATGGTCTTGTCACATTACAAAATGGCCTTAAGCTTACAGCCCCATTTGTTTCGACTTCAACTCTTATCTCCCCGTCATTATTTAGAATCTCTAGTAGTTCTCCCATATCACTCTGTAAGAGTGGTTCTCCTCCAGTTAATGTAATATTTTTCACCCTCGTATCCTTAATATAATTATAAATCTCAGTGGGAAGCATTTCTTCAAAAGTACATTCTGTTGTATTGGCCCATGCAGTATCACAATATGAACAATTCAAATTACACCCCTTGAATCTTATAAAAACGGACAATTCTCCTGCTCTTGTTCCTTCCCCATTAATACTTATAAATTTTTCTACTACCTTCATTATTCTTCCTGATATGCAGCGAAATTATTAGGAGTTTCATAAACTTCTACACGTCGCACACTTACTCCTTTCTTTTGCAATTCTTCAAAAATATACCTCGAAAAATTTTCTGCCGTAGGTCTAAAATCCACTTCAACTAACAAAAATCCCTCATTTTTTAGACAAGTTAATGTTTCATCCTTTAAGGAATCTTTCTCATAAATAAAATTATGATCAAATACCTCACATATTTCTTTTAATGTACTCTTTATATCCTTAAAATCAACTAACATCCCTCGGTTTTGTATATCCTTAGATATATCTTTACCCGCGATTTCGCAAAGAATTCGCCATCTATGCCCATGAATATTCCCGCATTTTCCGCGATAGTCTTTTAAAAAATGAGCTGCATCAAAGTTTGCTTCTGTCCTTAAAAAATACAATTTCTCTTCTCCCTTCTATTACCTACTATTTTCTAATAAATAACTCGTCACATCTAAGATCAAAAAAATCTATTTTTGATTCACTCACTACAAGTGACGTGCCACTTACTATAATATTGTTTTCAGTTAAAACTTCTCTTAATACTTCCGTAGTATTCCTAACATCTGAATCTTTAGCCTCTACAATATTCTTCTGTACTTCCATTGACACCTGACTATCCAATCCCATCAAATAGTTTTCATAGCTTTTCTTACCCACTTCATAAGGTTCCAATGGACTATAGAATTTTCTTAAAGCACCAATTTTTGCGTTTTCAATACTACTCTTACTTAACTTCATTTTTTCAATATAATCAGGAGCATTCATAATAATATCTATACTTTTATCAACAAAACTATTGTTGCATGAATTGAAAACAATATTACCAAATAAATCAAACGAAAAACTCGCTCCATAAGCACCACATTCATTTCGAATTTTAGGAAACAAATAATCGTAATTAATAATTGTTTTTAGCACCATTAAACTAGCGTATAATTTAAGCGATGGCATCTTAACTCTTCCAGCAACCGCTATATTGCAATTACTTGAATCATATATTATAGCCTCTGCTATACCACTTCTTTCAAAAAAAACAAAAGAGTTTTTGCTATTATTCTGCTCCCCTAATCTGTCAATTTCTCTATCAACACATTCACATACTCTATCACATATACTTTGTTTACCGATTACAGAAACTGATAATCTGTTTTTGGATATTATTTCTGTTGATATTCCTCTTAATTGCTCTTGAAGTTCATATACATACCCATCTCCATTTTTTAATAGGCTTGAAAATTTCCTATAATAATCAATACCGTATAGCTGTTCTAAGACTTTACCTGTGAAAGAAAAATTTGACAAACTTCTCTTTATTATCAATTCATTGATGCGACGCTCTGCAATAACAGAATTGTTTGCTTTCTGCCTTTTTATTATTTGTAAAATTTGATTAGTATTGTTAAACTTGTTTTCACACAATATATCAAACACAAGTTCAATGGCTTTTTGTATTTTTGAATTTAATACTTTAATCTCTATTTCATAGGTTATTGTACCTAGAACTTTATTATCTATGTTAGGATAAACTCTTATAGAACTACGAAAGCCACCACATAACTCATTTATTCTTTTTTGCAGTTTACTCGATGTATTATTTTCAATATCAACAATGCCTAGCAATATCGAATGCAATCGGTATAAAACCATCGATTCTTCACTATAAATATCTGTTATGTCAAATATGAAATTTAAATAGGCAATATCATTTGTTTCAACATCCTGATGGAGAATTGGCACTTTTCTATGCTTTTTTTCACATGCTACCAAAGGACTTTTCGCTACCTCTTTAGGCAAATGAAACATGATTTTCTTTATGGATTGTTCTTTTGACGATATTGGTTCATCATTTTCAAGAACAACAGTTGAACTGTGCTTATTATTCAAAATTGTTCTTTCGACTATTTTTTCAAAATAGTCGTCTTTATATTTTCTTTTAAGCTTTTGAAACGTATCTTTCCATCCCAAATGATACACCGGCTTTTCCTGATCATATATCCAACTATCCAAACAGGTGATTCCATAATGAATACCTAATGGAAAATTATGTGATTTCATTTCAAGCATTTCAAACTCTGTTTTTGGAAATAAACTTGATACATTCTCCTGGAAATAATGATTCTTTACAGCATTGGCAATCATCTGTTCAACTTTTTTCTTTAATTCTTCTACCTCTATTCCATGTACATCATAAAAAATTATGGAATAAAATGGTTGATAAACTCCAGTTTCAAATAGACTTGTCACTGTTGAGCAGACATCAAGCCCCATAAAATATTCTTTTATTACAGCCCCTTCTGCCTTCACTAATAAATAATCTAAATAATCGTATGCTTGATATATATCTTCATCTAAACTTGTTCCAAGAACATAACTAAATGCCACATACTTACAATCCCTATTTTCTTGTCTCTTAAATGGAAACTTTTTTTTCAATATTTTCGGACTCGAAAAAGGGGCTTGAAGTTGAATAGGTGGCTGCTTTCTATTCTCCACTTCTACAAGAATCGTGTTCATAAGTCCAAGATATTTTTCTACTTGTATATTTCCATAAAAATAAATATATGAATTACTTGGGACATAGTACTTTTTATAGTATTCCTTCACTTCATAATATGACAATTTGGATATTTCATTTGGATTTCCACCAGAATCATATCGATATGAATTATCTGGAAAAAGAGATTGATAGACACAATTTCTTATTATTCGATTTTCAGAACCATAACTACCAAGCATCTCATTATAAACAATCCCTGACTTAATCTGTTTACCTTGATCGGTTACTGAAACATTGATACCTTCCTGTAAAAAGTATTTATCAGTATATAGCACATTGGCATTATATACAGCATCCGCCAAAACATTAATTATCTGCTCATACTCATATTCGTTTATTGTAGAAAAAGCAAATACCGTTTTATCTGCATATGTTAACGCATTAATATAATTACACAATGAACGCTTACTAAGTTCCGTATATATATTCTCTGAATTAATCTTGGTAGCACTGGCCATTATCATATGCTCAATAATGTGAGGTATGCCTTTATCATTCTCGGGTAACGTTCTTTGTGCAATATAAAAAGATTTATTATCGTCTGAATTCAATAGAAAAAGTATTCTTGCGCCAGTCCTTTTATGAATATAATATTTTACTTTAACATTGACTCCACTAATCGGTGGTAAATCACAAATATCATAATCTATTTTTATATCTTTTTCTGTATATTCTAACACCTAGCCTACCTCTTCATGATTCAACTAATCCACGATATATTTTTTGACTTTTTATCCTATTGCAAATTAACTTTTCCTTAAAATATTTTTCAATTTGTTCCACGTTATAATCTGTATCTTCACAGGTGAAAATATCAATCCCTACATAGTGATCTTCTGGCCATGTATGAACCGTGATATGAGACGCTGATATTATCAAAACCATACTTATTCCCTGTGGTGAAAACTTATGACATGTCTCTACAATTACATTTGTTCCTAATACATCAGTCAGTTTTTCCATTACACTTACAAGATATGTTTGGTTTTCCAGCTGCTCATAAACGCAACCAAAAATATCCAAAACTATATGAACGCCTGTATACTTTTGCATTATTTTTCTCTCCAATATAATTATAATGTGTTAATCTCCATATCTGCTCTTCCCTGAATAACAGGTAATCCACAAACAAAAACTTCTTCTCTTTTTGTCTCAAAAGAAATATTATTGAAGATTATGTTCTTTATTCTTGAAATATAAACTTCATCATTTGCTGTCACTGTTATTTCAATATGATCATCAGAGTAATCGGTCAGTACAATTTTGAATTCATCATTATCTTCAAAGATGAAATAATAGTTATTATTATTTGAAACATATTTATTAATCTGCAGGCATTTGTCCATATTATCTCGAACTTCAAATAGAATTGACTGGATTTGCTCTCTGATACCATTCCTATCTATATTAAATAATTCTATAGTCCACATTACTTTTGCTTCTTTTTGCGAAGTAAAGAAATTCATATCAGCATTAAAATCCAAAAAAAACTCATTTCCTGTCTTTTGATACTTAACCATATTGGCAATGTCATCTATCAAATCAATTCTATGATTATATGAATTGCAGAAAGAATTATACCTACATATCTCTTTCAGAGATGCCTTCTTCGCGAATTCATCCAACACTGGCTGAAATCTCTGAGTTACCGTAATAAATGCGAAACCATTATCCTTTAACAATTCATATCCCCGCTTAACAAACACACTATAGCCTTCATTAGTAGAAACTGGATCCGCATAGATTACATCATATTTTCCCTTAAGTTCTGGACCTATTTCATTTAATAAATTTACATTCTTAGCTGTTATGTTAATAGAAAAAAACTTATTTGCCTGATTGATTAAATCGATTAAGTATTCATCCACATCTAAAACCAACACATCATGCCCCATTAGTGCCAACGGAATAGATACTAAATCATCATCTCCTATCAATGCCACTTTCTGTTTTTTTTCTCCGACTTGCATTGCTCTCCTAACTGATGTTTCTGGTAAAATTGGTGTCTGATATAAATCCATTCTATAATGTCTTCTCATACTATGAGCAATATAGGTCTTTTCTAGTATTTCTGAATATCTATCAGGCACTCGCCAGTCATAGGCAGCACAAATAGATTGTAGCTTATCTTGAATTACTGCACTAGGTTCATTTGATATAGCAATACCCTCGCGATTTTTATAAAACTTATTTTTACTTAGACTATATAAATATTCTCTTTTGCCATAATGACAAATAATAAAATCTTCTTGCATAATTTTCCTTCTAAATTATTATTATTGTAAATACCTCTGCACTCTCACAATTTCCAAAAAAACACCCTCTGTAATTATTCAAGCCCTGTATTCCCAAGGTATAATCTATTTCCACTAGCTGTGACTTGTACTTTTCAATAGCTTCAGCCTTAATATTGGCATAGTCTTCTATATTATTTAGCTCGCTTATATTTTTTATTGGTGTCCAAACCTCATAACCTCGTAACTTAGCTTTTACAGTATTAGAATCCTTTCCTCGTGAAAGTTTACTTCTAAAATATGCTTCCTTTACAATCGAATTCACAGCTATATGATCCGAATCTTTTTCATCATCATGTGGCAAGTAAATCGATGTAGGTTTTAATTTTCTAAATATATTTTCAAGCTTATCTGTAATAGCAGATTCATTATCCCTAACTCTTCTAGCTGGTATATTAGAAAAATCTAATATTTCAAATCCAATTATGTCTGCCGCTTCTTTTGCTTCATCGTAACGTCTTCGCCTACTGATGCAATAGGATATCTCATCCTCAAATAATTCACCGCTAGTCACATAAATGACAAATATCCTATCACCTTTTTCTACATGCTGTGCCATGGTTCCTCCACACCCAATAATTTCATCATCTGGATGTGGTGCTATAACAAGAACTCTCTCTTTCATATTTATCCACACTTATCATCAAGTCATTTCTATACTTAACACACGTTCCAACTCCGTAAGGAGTTCTTCTTCTATAAATATCTCTCCTGTATCAAAATATTTCTTATCCTTATATTTTCCATAAAGATTTTTGTTAATTACATTGACGCACTCTATATTTAACTCCTTACATACCAGATCAACTATATTACACATACCATATTGGATTGGTAATAAATATGTTATTACTTTTGTATATTCATCCTTATGGGCCTTCATATATCGATAAATTCTGTAATAATTTATCTCCATAATTTTATTCTTAAGCTCTTTTGTCTCTTCATCACACATACCACTAGTATCGCAAATAGGAGGAAAATCATAAGTTAAAAATGTTGGATTCATTTGATATTCATACGGAACCACACCAACGTTTGACAGAATAGCTCTGTGAACTCTATCGTATTTATCACATATTTCTCGTATAGGAGAAACAATATATGACAAGTCATACGGTTTTGCCCAAGAGCATGAATGTAATACTAGAACATCTCTATTCTCTTCCACTTTATACTCTTCACAAAAATAGTCCTGCCAAGCATCAAAATCCGGTGCAAAAAAGTTATTATAAGAATTTCCACGTCTATAAGTTATTTTTTCTGTAGGATATACTTCTATCAATTTATATTGAGTATATCCTGCATAGTCTTTAACCATTCTTTTCTCCATGATTATTCCTTTCTCTGCAAATTATTACAGTGCTGACATATTTCTATACTTTGAAATCATCTCATAACTACAAATCTTACATTCTTCATAATCACCAAATAATAGTTGATTTTTTAATTCCAAATCATGTTGTATGTTATAATAGTTTTCATAATTCTCTATCTGCAACCACCATATATATCTGACTAAAAACTCCCATTTTTTCTCGGTAATATTATAAAGTTCATATATCTTGTCACCAATAAATGTGTCCGGATATGGGCGTAACACCTTGGAATTCCACTTACCATCACCATTAAGATTTAATACCTTCATAATATCCTCGGCGAAAAAGTTAATCATTCCTAATTCAACATTTTCTTTTCCGAATTGCTGATAAGAATAAGCTAGAATACGAAGCAATCTTTGTTTATCCACGCTTTTATTAATCGCCTTGAGAACCTCTGGAGCAAAGCTTTCCACTCCATACTCTATATAAACACAACCAGACTCCTTCATTAAATCAATCATTTCGTATGTCATAATATCTGGTCTTGCTTGACATCCGTATGTCACTCCCTCTCTTTTCAGAATTGCAAGCAACTCTCTCCAAATATCTTTATCAACATTAAATATCTCATCAATAAAATATATATATGAGATTCCCTTCTCTTTTACTGCTACTATTTCCTTTTCAATCTGTTCTAAAGATTTTAATCTAAAAGTATTTCTAAATTTCTTTCTAAAACAATATGGACAATGGAAAATACATCCTCTAGAGAATTCAAGAATCGTTCCCTTTCTCCCATTTTCTTCTAAAGAACGGATAGTATCTAAACTCCAAGAATGGATCTCATATTTTGTCATATCGACAGCATCAAAATCTGGAATTGGCAAGTCTGTCATATTTATTTCCTGAGTGCATCCATTTTGGAATTCCTTTGTACACAAGCCCTCTATTTTCATATCCTGCATATTGCTATTAAGAAATTTTGAAAGTGCAATCTCTGGTTCTCCATTAATAACATAATCACATTTCAAACTCTCTAATACTTCACTTACATCTGCAGCCGCATGCGGTCCAATTGCAATTGTTTTCATATTTACTCCTGCGCATATTTGCATCAAATGCTTTGGTACTTCAAAATCGACAGGCGGACATCTCCAAAGTATGTAATTGACAGTTGTATTAAAAATCATCACATCAGCAGCGCTGTCCTTTATCCTCTTTAATAAATCGTCATCAGATAAATCATCAGCATTGGCATCAATTATTTCCAGAACAATTTCAGGCTTTAATAAAGATTTTATGTACATAGCCTCCAACGGAATAGATTTTGGTATATATAATGAAACTGTTGTATATTTCAAATTATGCTTTGACCAATTAGGTACAACATATATTGCTTTCATATTCCTTTCCTTTCTTCTCTTATTCCTTTTTGATATTGAAAATTCCAAATTCTATAATAAAAGCATTCTAGAATGCCCTTCTTTTCTTTTATTATTTTGTAACTCTTTTTTAATCTCCTAACACGTTCTTTCAAGCTTTCTTCTTGAAAAATGCCTTCATTTATTCCAATACCATGTCCACGCCCATAGTTGAACGCAGCCTTTAAATCATTTTTTATTCTAAGTGGAGGATGATATATTACTGCACCTTTATTCCAATGTATTCTTATTCGTTTCATTGCAATTCGTGCATTAAAATCTAAATCTTCTTCCCAGATTAAAGCTGGATTAAAAAAATATCCTAATTCATTTTTCAAGGATCTATCAATAATTAATGGCGGAGAAAATGCATTACAATAATCAGACGTCGTAAACTCCCTTACTTTTGATACAATTTTTGATTGTAATGAGTCATAAGTAAATACAACCCGTCCTTTTGATAGTTTAGAATTTAATGCACCATTATATAGTTTTCTTATTGTACCTTTCTCAAAAATACAATCTGAATCCATTAAAAGAATTTTGTCGTATTTTGCAGCCTCTATTCCAGCATTATATGCTTTACTTAAATTTGCTTCTGGAAGAAATACACTTTTCACTTGTAACTTACTGACAATATCTATTATTTCATCAGAAGGGTCATTCATAACTACAACAACTTCAACCTCTTCATCAATACTGTTTATACAATTAACAATTCTGGTATCATCTTTTACTGGTATTAAAATTGATAGATTCATAATGTCCTCTCCTAAAAAAATCGATGAATATTTGGAATATTTTTATTCCAAATATTCATCATCATTTCAGCATAAAATGCTAAGAATCTTAGTACTTACTTACACACGCGAAAGCATCAATTTCCTCAAGATCCATCTCTTCTACTAACTCATCAAGCTTCTCCTCGAGAGTTACTTCTGTCTCATTAAACTTCTCCATTACGTTAGCCCCCTTTCTCCAAAATTATTTATAGAAATTTATCTTGTGATAAATAACTACCAATCATTGTCTATGAACTTGCACTTGTATATTTTTTCAAAGCGAACAAGTAACAGACTCTTGAAATTATCATAAACCAAACGACTAACAATAACATTTGGATTATTTCAAATAAACTATTATTTCCTAACAGGCATTCAGCTGGTATGTTTGATACTGTCGCCAAAGGTATGACAAAGAGCATTATTATTCTCACCAATCCCTTATATACATTTTTGGGATATTCCAAAAACTTAAGTGAGCTTAAAAACAACTCATGCATAGCTCCAATCTTTATAAAAATAATTGAAAGAAGCATTATCATAAACCATATTGCATAGCATATTGTCACTGCTGCAACTACCGCCAAAACCGTATATACGATATTAAAAAAACTTATATTTGTCTCAACCTTACCCGCTGCATATACAAGCAAGATTATTGAGAAAATTACACTTGGAATTGCACCAAAATAAAAATACCTAAATGATATATAAAATTGAGAGTCACATGGTTTCAGTAAAATATAGTCAAAATCTCCTCTGAGAACATAGCTCTGTATTCTTGGTAAATTATTCATAAAAAGCATATATAATATAGATGTTATAAGCTGTGTAACCGCTACTAAAACTAATATTTCTTCACTTGACCAACCAGCTATAGTGCTTGTATTCAAAAAAATAATCTTAAAAAAGTACACATTTACAAAAATATTTAACAGACTATCAATTATTTCAGCTATTAGATTCCCTCTATAATCTGACTCTCTGGCAAATGTATTCTTCAAAAAGCCTAAGAATACGCTACTGTAAAATCTTAATTTGGGCATTCTAACCTCCTATTAATTCGTAGTGTTTTATTCCATTTCGCCAAAGTATTTTCAATAGCAAAGCAAACACTACAATCCACCCCGTGAGAACAAAGAAATACAAAACTAATTCATCTCTATTTATATCCATCAATAAAGTTTGAGCTGGGTAATATATCATATATTGAAATGGCAAATACTTGCATACACCTCTTACCTGATCTGGTAGTAACGTAAGTGGAAAAAGTCCACCTGCTAGAAATTCAATAGCAAATGTCAATGTATAATACCAACTTGAAATTTCATATACCCAAAAGCTACACAACCCTATCACCATTGCCATTTGAAAGTAAAACACCATTGCCACAAATACTTCAATGAAAAACAACAATATTTGCATTGGAGACTGCCAATAGCTTTCTCCTCCAAAAAGCATTCCTAACAATACCGAATATAAAACTGTACAAAATATAATTCCTTCACTTTTACTAGCTAAATACTTTACAAAAGAATAATGAATATAGTTTATTGGCTTACATATAAAATGTTGTATCTCTCCACTTTGAATATCATCCATTATTTCAAAGATAAAATCTGGAGTAATCACCATTGCTACGAATCGCGCCAGTATAATATAAAGAATCATTTCATTAAAACTCATTCCCTTTATACTGCCTTCTATAGAGAACACACTGTCCCATAAAAAATATAACGCGAATACAGGAAGCAAAGTGCAAACCAATTCTGCAACAAATTCAAATCTATAATCAGTAACTTGCTTCCACATAAGCCCATATACTGATAGGTATTTCTTAAGCACCTTCATACTTCTTCTCCATTTCATAGAAATCTCTGACTATATCTTCAGCATCCATTTCTCTAATCATGTAGTTCGTAACATATTTATCATCAGCCAATCTATGTTTAACAAGAGAAATATTATCCTTTTTAACTCTGAGTTTTATTTGAGAATCATTCCTCTCTATAACACTTCCAAGCTCTTCCCAAGAACTTCCATCGCTCTGATCCATACTATCAATAAAAATCAACACATCTTTTCCATGTTCTTTCACAAAATCACTTAATTTTCCATCATAGTAAACTTTTCCTTCATCTAAGAAAATTGTCCTATCACAGACCGCCTCTATATCACCCATATTGTGACTAGTAAGGATTACAGTCGCATTATTCTTTAGGCTATAATTTCTAATAAATTCTCTAACATCCTTTTGTGCAATCAAATCCATTCCAATTGTCGGCTCATCAAGAAAAAGAATTTCTGGTTTGTATATTAATGAACCAATTAGTTCACACTTCATTCTTTCCCCTAAAGATAATGTTCTAACAGGACTATCCAGAATATCTTCAGCACCTAGCATTTCAACAAGTTCTTTTAGATTTTGCTCATATTTCTGGTTACTTAATTCATATATATCTTTAAGTAATCTATAATTGTCTTTAGCTGAAACATCCCACCAAAGCTGTTGTTTCTGTCCCAAAAGAAGTGTTATCTTCCTTTTATATGTTCTTTCCTTTTTAAAAGGATCGTGACATAGGACTCTTATCTGACCTGCAGTTGGCATCAATAAACCCGTCATCAATTTCATCATCGTTGTCTTACCAGCACCATTTTGCCCGATTATTGCGACGCATTCACCTTTGTTTATTTCAAATGAAACATTATTGACTGCATTCTTCTCTACATATTTTCTATGGAAGAAGTTATCAATAATCCGCTCCTGCTTTTCATATCTTTTAAACGTTTTTGTAACGTTATTCACTGATACAGCAATCATTTGCTCTCCTTTCGTGTTCGGTTGATATGTCATTATACTGTTAAACCTTGGTAGAAATCGCCATTCGAAAGCAGAAACAATCCCTCAATCTGAAGTGCCCCCAAAAACATTGCACCAGTGTTTCCGTTCTCAGATGTTATTGTTTAGGTTGAATCAGGTTCAGCCCAGCAGTAAGCGTTGATATAACAAAGTCTGAATCTTGCGATGCCTGTCCTACGCTCCAACTCGCCGAAATTAATCTTTTGCAATTCAAACCAATCGCATTATTTATGTTTTAATTCATCGAGTGCGTGTGATAGCATTTCAGTTAATACATCATATTTATTGTCCATTGAATTCCTTAGCTGATGCATTGGCACATACACCCGATTAAGTAGCCAAACAAATCACAATGCCATTTTCTTTTTGGACATTTTTTCTACCAATTTTGTTTATTTCTGGACCAACTAACTCCAGCCAACACTAACATAATACCATCTGGAACGTACACAAAAAAGTGCGTATCGTGCAATTTAAAATTGCACGATACGCACTTTTGCCCATTATTCTATTTGATATAATTTATCATGAAAGGAGTAAGACACAATGAAAAAAAATACTAAATTATTTGGTAATCTATTAGTACTTGCAATAGTAGTTGCCACAACCCCAGACATGATTCCTAATGTAACTTGCATCTTAGAATTTTTCCACTAAGATTCACAAAACATTATGATCAAAAAACATTTCTTAAGTACGTTTGTATAGCATCAAGTGCTTCGTATGATTCATTAAAAAAAACACCTATATCATACGAAGCCTGTATATACTTACGTGCTTTTTCTTTTTGCTCTTCACTTCCACTTTGGATGCTTATCTGATGATAATTCCAACCTATATTAAATAACCAATTATATATCATAGGTTGACAGTCATTTTTCATACTCCATCTTATCCCCTCCCTACAAACCTCAATACTCTTTTCGTGATTTCCCATTTGACCTAAATAGTTAGAGTAGTTAATCATTATCTTAATAACAATTCTGCTTTCTCTTATAAATACAGCAGTTTCGAAATAATCTATTAATTTAATATAGATATTCAACGCTATATTCTTCTTATCGCATTTCCAATAAGCTATAGAAATATCATTCAGAATATGAAGTTCCGTCAAGTTAAACACTCTATTTAACGAGAAATCACCTTCATTATAATCTGGAATAGATAGCAAAATGATTTTTTCAAGTTCTTTCAAATAGATGTTCGGTGAACTAATATATTCTAAGATCTCAATTCTTTTAATAAACTGTTTCCCTTCAATTGAGCTAGTCATTTCTATTTCTTTTCTCCATTGTTCTAGTTGCATTTGAATATCACCAATTTCTTTCATTTGTAGAATTTGCTCATACTCAATGTAGTTTTCTTCATCCATAAAAAGAGACATATTATAAGGTAAAATACATTTATTACCTTTTAAATCCAATTTTCTTTGAATAGCATCGAACTTCTCATCTGTTGGTTCTAAAATTCCCAGTTCGTATCTTAATAATGTAGAAACATCACAAATTCCCTCGGCCAGTTCTTCTCTAGTTATTCCTAATTCTATTCTTCTAGATTTAATTAATTCTGATTTTATATATTCTGCCATAACTCTTCCCTAACCATCCACTCAATTTTGTCTATTACCTTAAATTCATCTTCACATCTAGAATTCAATTCCACCTTCTTCCAGAGCAAGTCTTTTATTCCATTAAGCTGATATATTCTTTTCTTATAATCTATAGCCTTATCAATATATCTTTTTATTTTTGTATCAGATAGAGCATCAGCATGAATAATGTTTAATATTAAATCACCTAAAAAATGTACTTTAAGAACATGGTAATCCTTCTTCAAACTAATAATATTTTCTAGCTTCACTAGCATTTCTATATCATTATCTATTTTATAAAGGGAGTAAATTATCTCGAATTCTTGAATTGTAAGCAACAAAGTTGGCATGGGATTTTCAAAATCAACCTTTGTATAATTAAGTGCTGATACATATTTTTCTTTTGCTTCAATAACGTTTCCTTCAGTTTCAGCTAATTTCCCCTGAATAAAATCAATATATTGCAAATGTATCTTCTTACTTCTTGCTGTAACCTTACTCTGATATTGGTCTAAAATCTCTATAATCTTCTTTCTATCAAATTGATTGCTAAAAAAAATCTTATCAATTTCAGTTCGATAATTTCTAAATAGTATTTCATCATCAGAGCATATATAACTAATATTTTCAGAATTTTCACCTAAACGCTCTAACAACGCACCTATCATAAATCTATCGGGCACAATAATATCTGCCTCATATCTCCCGTATGTAGAATTATCACATAGGCCTCTACATAATTGTCCCTTAGTTATGCCCTGGCAAAACCTTTTCTCCTCTAAATATTCTCCTAATGTTTTGTTATAATTCATTGTTTTCGCCTCCACTCATCCCAAATTATCGCAAGAAATCTTGTGCGAATTCATAATTTGTGAGATATTTATACTATAACATAAAAAGAACTGACAGAAAACCAGTTCTTAATTACTTTTTCAACAAACTTTCTTCATGATGCAGTATTTTATCTTTCAGTCCATATTCATCCTCGTTCAGCACCCAGTCCATAGCATTTACAATGCGTTACTTCCAGCTTATCCTGCTACGAATATCCCAAAAATTCCCGTAAAATACCCCTGTGAATCGTTGTCTGTCAATAGCTATTTAATTTTGTATTTTTCACCTGTTAAAAAATGTAGTTATTGGCAAAATTATTCATCCTTAAAAAGTTCGCAGGTATCTTATTTGTTGTTCCGTGTACATGATTATTTACCTTTCGGCACTATATAAGAGACTGAGCATTCAACATTTCTAAAGAATTCCTACCATAAAATTTTCTTTTACACACGGTACAGTGAGTTCAACATTTCCTTACAGTCATCTGAAAATTCACAATCAAAAACACTTGGGTCAATCTCCTCTGTTCTAGGTAATTGTTCTCCATTCTCCAGCGTTTCATTTACAGATTACCACACCTAAGACTATCTGGGTGTTCTGACATGCGGCAATCCTTATACCAGCACTCACCATAAGAGAAGCCTTGGCAGACCACTTCTCGTTTCGCGTAAATTTACCCACCACATCACTCGTTCTGTAAAATATCTCTTAAAACCAACTATATACTGCAATATCTTCTCATCATCAAGCTTTGACAAATTGATTCTATGATTCTCAACTGTTGCTAAAATTTCTTCGCAAATTTTGATTTTATCTATCTTTCCAATACCTGCCTATTCTACAAGTTTATCAAAGACCGAAATCAAGTATTCAAAGCAAATCATCTTCAGAATTATAAGCTTTATTCTAATTTTACTCATTTTAAAACATATTATTTCCCCACAATGTACCGTATTTAGGAATTTATATCTGTATAATTAGTCTCTGTCCTAATCCTTAAAGTGAAAAGTTCCCTGCATAGGTCACAGTGAACCATACCATAGCTCACCTGACCTACGCAGTATCCCCTTTGTGCTTACCTTATGATTTCAAACAGCAGACTGCTTCTGCCTCCATTATCACGCCAGCGCTGTTTCTTGCGTATAAATCTGTTCTCCTCCAAATCGCTGATAGCACGTTTTACAGTGCTGACTGTCAAATGCAGTTCCCTTGCAATGGTACCGATTGCAGGGTAACACGTTCCTTCCTTATTCGCACGATCCTTTAAGTACAGATATACCGCCACAGCCCTATGGGGCAGTTCTGCTTCATATATTTCTTTTTTGCTCAACTAATCACCTAATCCTCTGTTCTGAGAGCCTGTCTGACCTTTGCCACCGTTTCATTCATCTGTGTCTGCAACATGCCCCCGTTTCTGGATGCAGTGTTTGGTTCCGCGTTTTCCGGCTCCTCATCCACACAACACATATATCTGCGGATAATCTCTTCTTCAATCTCCTGCTTGTCTGCATAGGCTACCTTTCTTGCTGACTTTTCCTCAATCTCGTATGGTTCCTCGATGATAATCCCCCACTTTAGGAACAGTTTCAGCTTGGTCCTCATGGGATGGCTGCCTGTCTTGGACACGATAAAGTTTCCTTTTGGCAGGGACTTTAATTCATCAGGTGTCATTAATGGTCTTTGTATCATCTGGAGGGACTGACTCGGATCATTCTTTCCCCTGCTGACGGAGCCGGACATGACCGTCTTGTTTCCAAGGCTCTTGGACAGTACCTCTGCGGATTCCGAGTTTGGTGCAAATCCACCGAAGATGGTATCTTGGCAGTTATCGATGATAATCTCTGCCCCTTCTTTTCCGTAGTTCTTATTAAGCTGTGCAAAGGACTGTATCATGGGTACGATACTTACCCTTCTGGAACGGGATGCAGAAAACATCATCTCCGCACTCTCAATCTTTGGTATGGTTCCGACCTCATCCCAATAGAAAACCACACGATTATCCAGCTTCCCTCCGTTCTCATCTGCCACCACAAGGATTTCTCTGTAGAGCTGCTGCAAAATCAGAGAGATAATAAAATACTTGGTATTGTCCTCTTCCGGCATTACTAAAAATACCGCTGTCTTCTGCTTACAAAACATTTCGGCATCAATAGCGGTATCAAAGCACAGTATCTGCTCCAGTTCAGAATCGAGGAAAGAGTTTAGTCTGGAGAGTGCTGTGGAAAGAACAGACTGCATGGACTGCTCTGCGGTATTTAAAGCTGCTCCGGCAAACCATTTCGCCTTATGGGTATCCGAAAGTTTGGCCATCAGTAACTGAAACTGATTTCTTCCTTTTACCTTGGATGGCGCCAGTAAATCCTGAATCAGTTTAAACACACTGATGATGTGTCGTTTCTCCTTGGGACAAAATTCTGCAATCAACAAAATAACTGCGGTCAGTACACCTTCTGCGGCATCGTAGAAGAATGCGTTTTGTCCGTAGCTGGCACTGTCGGCTCCCCCGGAGGATATGATGGTCTTGGCAGTAATCTTTGCATACTTTTCTGCCTTTGCCTTGGCACTTAAGTTGTTATCGTCTGCCAGGTACTCATCCATGTACTTGTTTACCAAGTGGAGCATATTATCGCCATCACTTCTGGTAGGATTTCTTAAGTCAATGACTGCTGTATGGTACCCATAGTATTTTTTGGCGATGCCTGCATAGTTTCGGTAAAGGTCACCCTTGGTATCCGTAGTCAGAAAACTCATTCCACAGGCACAGGCATATTCAATGTTAGGATACAGAAAGTGTGCAGTCTTACCCACACCTGCTGCTCCTATCATCAGACAATGCACATCCCCGGTATCCACAAGGGCATATAACTTTCCTGCCCTTTCAATACTTCCAAGCACAAGTCCCTGTGCAGTAGGCAGATTCTCTCCGTTCCTCCACTTCTCCGGCTCATAGGCTACCTCCACATAGGTTTCTTCAATTTCCTTCTTGGTAGCAAACCGTGCGGTACCGTGCTGTCCATCTCCTACGGTCTTACTTTTGATTCCATTGAGCGTATAATAATGTGCCAGCAGGGAAAGTCCTCCAATCACAGAAAACATAATTACCCCGGACACCAATAATATCACGACTGGCTGCATTCCATCCTCATCTCATTCCTCTGTATGGGTTCCTCGTATTCTGTTGCAACAAAAATATGAGCCTTGATACATTCCATCGTCAGGCTCATACATTTCTTCACAAACTCTTCTTTATTCTCTTTTAAGGACAAATCCTTTTTATCAAATACCTCCATCACTTCCTCAAAGGCTTTCTGCATGTTCCGAAGCCTTGTATTGTAGTTTCCCTTGTCCCTATGTGGCCGGTATCTCTTATGCAGGTTATCCAGTATTTCATTGGCACTTGTTTCCCTGCCAAGCTCCCTGCCTGTTTTCTCCATGCAGCGGACCAACACTCCGGTTAAGAGCATTCCTCCGCCATCGAAAGCATCCTCCAGATGCTCTTTTCCGTTTCCTTTCTTCAAGGCATTATAAATGTCCTGATAATACCGGCACACATTTTCCTTGGTGGCATATTTTATATCCACACTGTCTGTAACCTGCTTTAGGATCTCTATCCACGCATCGCATTCCAGAATCTTTGGATGCTCCTGTGCCGGGATTACCTCTTCCCCATGCAGAAGTTTTAAATCTTCATTCCAGTCCTTGCAGGAGGATTTTAGATTCTTAATCTGTCTGTACCCATTCTGCACCAGAATCTCTGCCAGTCTTCCACAGGCTTCTATTCCGGCTGGATCATGGTCCAGGCACAGCACAACCGTATCCAGATTTGAGTAATCTTTTAACATCTGCAGCATGGCATGTTCTGAAACTCCGTTTAAAACGATATAACTGTTCTTCTGCCAGTTTTTTGGGTACAAGGTCAGAAAGGATAAAAAATCAATCGGTGCCTCAAACACATACAGCTTATTTCCGGAACCTGCATAACCGAATCCGTAGGAAGAGTCAGAACCATCTTCGTTCATGCGGAAGCTCCTGCCATCCGAGCAGGTTCCCTTTTTATGTATGTGGCGTGGATTCCCTTCTTTATCCACTCCGACAAATACAGCGTTGTGATGCCCTGCTGATTCATACAGGATTCCCTGTCTGGCAAAAAAGGACAGCACCTCCCTGCTGATATGCCTCTTCTGCATCAGATAGGCATATACCCTTTTCATGGTATCGTTCTTTTCCGGCGGCACTAATATTTTCGGTTCTTTTTCTTCTGTGGTTTCCTCTCCCCTGGGACGTGCGGCTTTCTTCCCCGCAGTTTCCCTTGGTGGACTGCCTCCATGAATAACCTGCCCTGTTTCCCCATTAAGCAAATAGGTAACTGCCTCCGGATAAGACATCCCGAAGAACTCCTGCATGAAATCAATAGCATGGCTTCCCATCTGCTGACTGTGTCTGTACCAGCGGTTTCCACGGAACGTCACACTACCATGCCGCTTCCATCTCCATTCATTTCCGGAGCGTTCCACTTCTTCATGCTCCCGTTTCAAAATATCCATGATGGGTACTGCATTGGCTCTTTCCTTTTGCTCCTCTGTAAAATAAATGAAATCTCCCAATCTGCTCCTCCTTCCTATTGTGTCTGTACCATTTCTTCCCTATCATCTCTTGCATGACCCTGTGCAATTTTCTTATTCTTAATCTTTCTAGCCAGCTTACGGTCCATACCGGCTCGTCTGCCTCCTTTCTTTCCAGAAACATCGTCCTCTATGATCTTTTCCAGATGATGCATGAGTCTGGTTGCCATTAGTAGTAAATCCGGATGGGGCATATCATTCCAGTGTTCCAGAAAATAAGCAGCGTACACATTTCCCTGCTCCGCTGCCAATCTGAAATATTCGTATGCTTTTTCCTTATCCTGCTCTACCTCTCTTCCCATCAGATTCACCTTGCCAAGGACATACTGTGCATACTGATTTTCGGCACCAGCAGACTCTTCCAGATACCGTATGGCAAGTTCTACATTTTTTGCCACCTCCTCCCCTGCAAGATATAGCTTCCCAAGCCGGTATAATGCAAATTCATTTTTCCGGTTTGCTGTCAGTGTAAGATAGCGGACTACTCTGCCAATGTCCTTATACTCATCCGACAGATATAGTCTGCCTAACCGGTACCACGCATAGGCATTATCTGCATCCGCTGCCTTGTGTAAATGATGGAATGCCTTTTCCATATCCTTCGCTATCAGTTTCCCGTCCGTATACAGCTTCCCAAGGGCATAATCTGCAAAAGAATTGCCCTGCTCGGAAGCTGCTGTCAGCAATTTAAGTGCCTGCTTGATTTTTTCATAGTCCGGTATTTCCTCCGGGTTGCTTTTCAGTTTCTCCGTTTCCTGACGGATGTACAGCTTTGCCAGTTGATAGGCTGCATGGGTATTTCCATAGTCCGCAGACTTACAAAGATACTTTTCGGCTTCCTTTTCATCTGCTTCGGTACCAACGCCTTGCAGGTACATGGTTCCGATACGGTACCATAAGGTATCATCCCTGGACTTCTTTTCCAGATTTAAAAAACCAAGAAACGCTACCCGGTAGCACTTCTCCGCCAGATCCGTATTCCTCTGGGTTCCTCTTCCGGCTTCATACAATTTTCCCAACTCAAAGGATGCATAAGGATTGCCCTTTTTATGGGAACGCTGAAACAACTGACAGGCTTTTCCCTCGTCCTGCTCCACACCTTTTCCATGCAGATACAGCATACCAAGAGAATAAAGTGCATATTTATATTCCTTGCCTGATGCTATCTCAAACCATTTGGCCGCCTCCGGCAGATTCTCCTCGGTTCCCAATCCATACTGATACATTTTACCGATGCGGTATTCCAGATAAGTGTTTTCTTTTCTGTCTTCCACAACAAGCATTGCCTTTAGAGACTTTTCATACCACTCCTGTGCTTTCGTCTTGTCTGCTTCCACAAAAATACCCTGTGCATACATCTTTCCCATGTCTGCCATTGCATAGGCATTTCCCTGTTCGGCTTCCTCCTTCATAACCTCATAGGCAGCCTCCTCATCCGTCTCCATCTCTGATGTGCCATACAGATATTCCCTTGCCTCTTTATAAGAATCCGTCCACTTGGCATAAAACTCCTGTCCATCCGCATCTTCTGTTCCCAGCTCATCATCAGAATAATCTACGGAAACCTCCTCCATATCTTCCGCAACTTCCAAATCGTCTGCTCCATCGAGTTCTTCCCTTTCGGTTTCCAAATCCTCCAGTCCTTCATCCTCTGTATAAAGATATCCTTCTGCGTATCGAACCGCTTCACGAATGACCATGTTTTTGATGCTTTTTAATTCCTTCTGCTCCGACAACGGAAGTTGCTCTGCATCTGCATCCTTGTAAAAATGGAGTATCTCACTTTTGCTCTCCATCCATTGTTTGTAACACTCTGCTACCTTTTCTTCCTTTGCCAGTTCATCCACAATACCATTAACAATTGCCTTTACATCTGCTTTTAGATATCCGTATACCTTCTTGCCTCTGGTATTCATTAACCGCTTGGATAACAACTGCATCTGTTCTGCAATTTTTTCGTTGTGACAGATACCACTTTGCATTTGCTGCAATAAAAAAAGCAGACTTTTATTTGCCTGCTCTTTCAACTGTTCCCTTTGCTGTGTTCTCTTTTCATAAATACTCATAAACTCCTGACGGAAAATGTCATGGGCATAGGTAGACCTCATGGTGTCGATACCTTTTGGCGATAGATAACCTTCCGATGGATTTGTGGAGTACACCACCAGATGTACATGAGGGTGATGGGACTCATTATGGAATGCTGCATACCATTTGAGGTTTCTGCTGTCTATCTTATAATTTTCACACAGAAGTTCCACCCTGCTCCGTAGCAGTGCCTGCCACTGTGCGGCATTGTCATATCCAAGCCTTTCTGCATCCTCTCTCCGCAAGCTGATAACATTTGTCCATATCACTCCCGGATGTTTTGCCACCTCCTCTGCCACATGGGACAGCACAACAGACTCCCCCTCATTAGAAAACAGACCATGAGTACCGATTTTTTCTACTCTTGGTCTGTTTGCAAGGTAATCTATGTAATTTTTCTTCTTGGCTATGATATCAAGATTGTTTTCCAATGCCTGCGTGATAAACTCTGTTGCATTCTCTCTTGTTGACCTCTGGAGATAATCATAATACTCATGCATGCGGTCTGCATCCTCTATCTTTGACAGGATGTCTGCGATCAGTTCCTTTTGCTTAACCGTAACCGGAAGCAGACCGCAGGTATTATCTATCTTCTCCACACCTTCACGGGTACTGATATAATTCATGTAATTGGCAAGATGTGAAGGAGGGGCATTTTTGAGATAGTTGCAACGTAAGATTAGTTTGGGCATAGTCCCTCCGCTCTATTTTTCTCACACATAATTGTATTGATTTTTCTTCAATTTATCTTTATATCTCGGAATACTTTTCTTGGTATCGTCCTCTGACACAAATATCCGATGAGCTTTTACTTATATGACACCACCTGTATCCTTAAACTTTACAAGTCATAATCCACCAAAATATTTTACCATAATCTCTCATATATTAGATTTATTCACTACTTCATGTTATATAGGCTACGCAAATTCATATTGACCTACAAAAGCAAATCTAAATCCGAATCATATTTAAATGTATCAACACTGCTATCTAATACTTTATGTGCCTTAACAATAAAATTTCCACTATATTTTCTAGCAAATTCTCTTCCTACATCAAGTAAATATTCATCATTAGGTTCTGAATCAACAATAGATAAAAGTTGACATGCAGCTTTTGTGAGACTATAGCCACTGTACTTATAGCTGAACAGTCCTCCATCTGAATTTTTTAGTTTTAATATAAGTAAAATATTTTCGCTCCATATACCACAAGGATTGCTATCTAGGCTAATGCGATTATCATTACGAAGCGAATTAAGAATTCCACATTCTTCTAATGTAATTATATCTGCTTTTGTCAAACCATATTTTTCGTTGACATTTACGCCTAAATCATTATCCGTTGAGAGAAGAAATTTTATATCGCTCGAATCTGTTAACACAAAATGAGCCATTTGCTGAAACAAAGAAGCCTCATGCTGATTCATATTTTTTAATGTTTCTATTGCTCTAAGAGAAAAAGAACCTACATTTTCAATCTCATTTGACAATATTTTTGCCCACAATCTCTGCATTTTCTCACTGCTAACATTGCCCGCAGTATCAAAAAATCTCATAAACCAGTCAAAGTCGAAGAATTTTGATTCCTCCTCTTGCTTCTCCTGATGATATTCATCCGCAATTTTAGCAATTTTCAAAAAGTTTTGACACTTATAAAGTTCAAAGTATGTTATTTTTCCATTTTCCAAAAGATCATCTAATGCTTCACTATATTTTCCTGCCTTCATTTTTTCAAACTCAGATATATTTGTATTTTTACGCAAAAAGAGTGTTGTAAGAACAGCACTAACTACACCTTGAATTGTTGGCTGAAATTGAACAATATTATTTCCTATGGTTTCAACTAATGACGTAATATCCATATAGCATCTGACTCCTTTCGCTTACATTACAAACTTAACCCTAAGCCATTTTCTATACTATCTATAATATACTTCTCCAAACATCTGTGTCAATAAATCTACTTACTATTCATTTTGAAAACGGTATGCATCCTCAAAAGTTACAGCACCATTAATTCTTTTCACTTCATCCGTACACTTTGCTTGCAGCTTCTTTAATGCCTCTTCATCCACTCCATGACTATACGCAATCACATGAGACAGCTTAGAGGTTTCCACCGCCAGCTTATACATCACACGAGCCATTCGGTTCTCGCTATCCTTCACTGTGGAATGCATCACTGAGGAGATAGTGGAAAGCATATAGTTTTCGATTTTCTCTGATGTCAGATAGCCGATATAAAATTTCAATGCCTGATTCAAAAATTCATTCCTTGATTTCACATCTGCCTGCTCCAATAATCCGTCTATCTGCTCCAGCAAGTCTTCCTCAATATAAAATCCCTTCCTTACTTTTCCTTCGCCTGCCACTCTCATCCTCCTTCTCTACTACTCCTCGCAGATGTCTACGATATGGTCACATAATTTCTGCGGTATCACACTTCTTTCTCTGGCTCCTTTTAATCCCTGCGTCCCAGTCTTGCTTCCTCTTGGAGCTGCCACGTGACACGAATCTCCGTTATGACACATCGGCAAGAACTTCGGATCGGGATGATTCGTCCAAATGTCAGTCGGCTTCATCCGGTTGTCACCGTACTGGCAATATGTCACGGTGTATCTTGACAGACCTTTCATCCATTCCATCTTCCGCATACCACCTCTGGGATTTTCAATAAAATAATACTTTGGCTGTAACTCTTCAATAAGTTTCAGCACATGCTGATCTACCATGTCACAAAATTTTGCATATGCACTGACCGGTTCCAGACTTCCGGTTTCAGGATTTTTTCTTCTGTGATGACTGATTGCTGCAATACTAAATGTGGAACAGTCCGGACTCGCCCAGATGACATCCGGCTTTCCAAAAAGCCTTAAGATATCTTCTGCGGCTACCTTACTGATGTCTTCATACAAATCAATGTTCTCAAAGTCCTTGGACCACTCCACACTGAATACTTCATGCCCTCTGCTCTCAAAGGCTTTCCCGATACTCCGTGTTCCTGCAAATAATTCTAAAACTTTCATAGTCCCATACCGGTAGTGGTGCGCACCTTACCCCGCGGGACTACTCAATTCCTTTCTTTTTTCTTCAGCTTGCAAGCATTTTTTGCAAAAGGCATAAATTAAAGTTCCCTTAATGCCTTTCAATTCTTGAAAATAATAAAAATTAGCATAACTTCTTCCAAATCTTCAAAAAAGTTATGCCATACCACAAATCCCCCAACGGCTCTGCCGGTGGGTGTTTCACGGGTTAGGCCGCCCTGAAGCGGCATAACCCCTTTAACCTGCACTATTTTCGACCCTAGTTTTACAGCCCTCATTTACCCCCGGATTTCTTCTCTTTATGCTGTCATTTCCGACTACTTCGATTATATTTCCTCAAATTGGCTCACACAGGGCAGAATGAATGCTTATCGGTCACTTTATCTACTTTTGCCAAACGAAGGCACAAATCGGCTCACGAACGCTCACAGGGGGTAATTTCCCCTACTTCACTATCTGCGTTTACTCATTCTAAGAAGATACCCCGGTAGTCATGCCAGTGTTTCTTGCCGGAGTTTTGTTGCTTTTCTTAATAGCTGCAGGCACATCACCCCTGCTGTCAATGTATTCTCTTACGGCCTGGGGAACATATTTCTCATACATTTTTCCAAGCACCTCCGTCATCTCGGACTCAAAGTCGGCATCCTTCTTGCCCATATACTGCTTGATTGCATTGAGTTTTTCTTCTTCATACTTAATTGTTACTACTGCCTGTTTCATATTCTCTTACCTCCATAAACAAAAATAAGGCGGCACCTATTTCTTTTCTAAAATAAGTACCGCCTTGCGTTCCTACCCATATTCATTTTTAACTTTGCTTACCACTCCCTCCTACGTTTTTCTCCAAATCACTCCCAAAACCACTTTTTTACCCGCACACGCCTTCGGCGAGTGCTGTGCATCTTTAAAAATAGGCAAAAGATCGGGCAAAAACTAGCCATTTTTTGGTCTAATTTTTGCCCTCAAACCACAACATCTTGTGGTCAAACCCTACTATTTCTTCTCTTTTCCACAATACTGCATCATTATCACGCACTCAACATGAAACGTCGAAGGAAACATATCGACACAACAGACCTTTTTCACTTCATATCCTCTCGCCTGTAAAACTTCCAGATCTCTTGCCAGACTGGTCGGCTTGCAGGAAATATAAACCATTTGAGGCACATTGTAACGGATGATTTTTTCCAAAGCTTTTGGATTGATTCCGTCCCTTGGTGGATCAAGTACAATATAATCCGGCTTTTCTTCAATGCTGTCAATGACTTTGAGCACATCCCCTGCGATAAATTCGCAGTTATGTAAACCATTTAACTGTGCATTCTCTTTGGCAGCTTCCACCGCTTCCTCAATGATCTCCACACCGATCACTTTTTTGGCTACCGGAGAAAGCATCTGTGCGATCGTTCCGGTTCCGGAATACAGATCGAATACAATTTTACCATGCTCCGCAATATCTGCGTCTGTTCCGCTTGGAAGTGCATCTCCGATAAACTCTCTGGCAGTCTGATATAGCACCTCTGCACCCAGGGAATTTGTCTGGAAAAAAGAAAATGGTGTGATCTTAAAGCGAAGCCCTAACAATTCCTCGTAAAAGAAATCCTGTCCATATAAAACATCCGTGCCTTCATTCGTCACGGTATCTGCCACATTGTCATTTCTCGTATGCAGAATACCTGTCATGATACCTTTGTAATCTGCTGTAAGAAGAGCAGCTTTCCAGCCCTCTAATAATTCCTCTTCCGTTCCTGCAAATGCGTTTTCCTGTGTATTGTTCAACGTACTTTCAACTTCATCCATCTGTGCTCCGGCAATTCCCGGAAAATCCGTCTGCGTTGTAGTCACCAGATCTACTAATATTTCCCCTGTTTTGACTGCCTTACGGACAAGCAGATGTCTTAAATATCCGGTGTGACGCAGTTTATGGTAATAGGTGATATTTTGTTCACGAAAATAAGCAAGTGTGACAGACAGGATCTTTCTGAAATCCTCATCCACGATCTGGCAGTTTTCCACCGTCACAATATCATAAAAGCTTCCACGCTTATGCATTCCAAGTGCTAACGGTCCATCCTTAAATTCATCCCCAAAGGAAAATTCCATTTTATTGCGGTATCCGGTCTGCCTTGGACTTTCCTTGATTCCCAGAAACTGGTAATCCCGGTTTTCCTGATCGATCACATCATCCATTAATTTTTTTACCTGTTCTGCTTTCATCTCAAGCTGCCTGTCGTATGGAAGTGTCTGATAAGTACATCCTCCACATTCCCCGGCATGGACACATCCTGTTTTGTCCCCTTCCAGCGGTGACTTTTCCAATACCTCTAAAAGTCTGCCCTCTGCTTTTCCCTTGCGGATTTTATTGATGGAAGCAGACACTTTCTGTCCCGGTATCGTATTTTTTACAATAACCTGTCTGCCATCCTCTGTTCTGATAATTCCCTTATTTGGAAAGTCTACGCGCTCGATCACGCCTTCTATGATTTGTCCTTTTTTCATAAATTCCTCGCATTTTTATTTCATCAACTATAAAATTGTCCATGATTCCATTGACATTTTATTAACTTCACAGTTTTCTATTTCTTTTATCTGTTACACAAGAAAAAAGGGCTGCATCCGCAGCCCTCCAGATTATTTTTATTCTTCTTCTTTTTTCTCTGCTGGTTTTGCCGGCTCTTCTTCGTCCTCTTCATCTTCGAAGAAATCGTCATCATAATCATCTTCAAAATCGTCTTCAAAATCTTCCAGATAATCTGGTGTAAAGAAACGATATACACCATATACTGCTGCTGCAACAGCTGCAATAATACCGATGATTGCAAAAATCCATACAACTTTTGATGTTTTCTTTTCTTCTGCTTCTTTTTTGTTTAATAATTCATTCAACTTTGTCATATTGATCAGGTCCTCTTTCTTATTGAGTAAGTCGTTTAACTTTGTCGCATTGATGAAATCTTCCACCTTGTTCATAGTGTTCCGCTCCTTCTTTTATTTATACTTTTTAGGATATGCAAAACCTAAACACAATACACACCAGAAAAATCTACGTGCACCGCTCATTGCTTACGCTCATTATATCATATCCTTTACTTTTCGAATATAAAAAATTTACATTTTTCAAAAATTTTATATATTTTTTAGAGTTTCGGATACACAAACGTCCCTGCTTACAAATAGAATCAGATACGCTTTAATTTTGCAAAAGAGGCAAACATTTTTTTCACACCATATCCTTCGAAATCCACGGTCACCTCGTAATCTCTTCCGCCATCCATGATGTTTTTCACAACTCCTCTGCCAAACTTGATATGCGATACGGTGTCCCCGACACCATAGTCAAGCTCTGACTTTACAACACCCTTTGTGACAAGTGCCTTTGCCTGCATGCTCTGTCCGGAAGGCTGCTGGCGCAGTGTTGTTCTTTTCGGTCTTGCTGTTGTCTGGTTCTGTAAAAAAGATGGGAAACTGCTCTCTTTTCCAAAAGAAGATTCTCTTGCAGATGCCGGCTTTCTCAGTTCACTTTCCAACAGTTCAGACGGAATCTCCCGAACAAACCGCGATACTTTATTATATTGCGTTTCGCCACGAATCATACGTTGTCTTGCACAGGTAATTGTAAGTTCTTCTTTGGCTCTTGTGATCCCCACATAAGCCAGGCGTCGCTCCTCTTCGAGATCCTCAGAAGAACTGTCCGAAGTGATGGACATATAACTTGGAAACAATCCATCCTCCATTCCGGCAAGGTAAACTTTCGGGAACTCCAGACCTTTTGCACTATGTAATGTCATTAAAACAACATAATCACTGCCATCATCGAGACTGTCGATGTCTGCAACCAGTGCCACTTCCTCTAAAAAACCACTGAGTGTCGGATGTTCCTCGCCTTCCTCGTAAGCAACCACTTTGCTGATCAACTCATCGATATTCTCAATACGCGCCTTTGCCTCTTCGGTATCTTCCGCTTCCAATTCTTTCACATATCCGGTTTCGTCTATAATCTCCTGCAAAAGTTCAGAAACGCTGATAATCTCTACTTTACTGCGCATCACCTGAATAAAATTCACAAATGGCTTGATCTTTGCAGCACTCTTGCCGAGTGTCGGAATATCGTCTGCCATTTTCAATGCATTATAAAAACTGATGTCTGCCGCAGCCGCATAATCTGCCACACGGTTTAAGGTTGTTGCACCGATTCCACGTTTTGGCACATTAATGATTCTGCGGACAGCAAGATCATCTCTTGCATTATCGATCGTTTTCAAATAGGCAAGCAGGTCTTTGATCTCTTTTCTTGCATAGAAGTTCACGCCGCCGACAATCTTATATGGAATATTGGATACGATAAATTTTTCCTCAAAAAGACGGGACTGTGCGTTTGTGCGGCAGAGAACAGCGCAGTCACCGTAATGATATCTGCCGTCCTTCACACAGGCATTGATATCCTTTGCGACATACTCTGCCTCTTCATAGCCTGTCTCAAACTGCTTGAAACCGATCTTTTTCCCCTCTTCATTGTCTGTCCAGAGTGTCTTTCTTTTTCGTCCCATATTGTTGGAGATCACTCCGTTTGCAGCATTTAAAATATTCTGTGTAGAACGGTAATTCTGTTCCAGTTTTATCGTCACTGCCTCCGGAAAATGTTTTTCAAAGTTCAGGATATTATAAATATTCGCACCGCGGAACTTATAGATAGACTGGTCGTCATCACCAACGACACACAGGTTCTTATACTTTCTCGCAAGAATACTGATCAGTTCAAACTGTGCCGTATTCGTATCCTGATACTCGTCCACCATAATATAGCGAAAGCGTTCCTGATAGTAGTCTAACACCTGGGCATCCGTTTTAAACAATTCAACCGTCTTTACGATCAGATCATCAAAATCAAGTGCATTATTCCGCCGCAGTGCATCCTGATACTCTCTGTAGATCTCAGCCTGTTTCCGTTTCGCAAAATCCCCGGAAGCAGCCGCCCGGAGAGAAAATTCCTGTGGATCTACCAGTTCATCTTTTGCCTTGGAAATCGCAGCAAGCAGACTCCGCTCTTTGTAAATCTTGGTATCCACATTCAGACGCTTACAGATATCCTTCATCAGTGTTTTCTGGTCATCGGAATCATAAATTGTGAAATTAGTGTCAAACCCGATGCGGTCAATATGACGTCTTAAAATGCGCACACAGGTAGAATGGAACGTTGATACCCAGATGCTCTCAGAGCCATATCCCACAAGCTGGTCGATCCTCTCACGCATCTCACCTGCTGCTTTGTTCGTAAAGGTGATCGCCATAATATTGTATGGATTCACGCCCTTTTCTTCGATCAGATAAGCGGTTCGATGTGTCAGAACCCTCGTTTTTCCGGAACCTGCACCCGCCAAGATCAGAACCGGTCCCTCCGTGTGAAATACCGCTTCTCTCTGCTGTTCGTTCAATGTATCATAAATGCTCATAGACATCTCCATTTCCGTTGTTGTTTGTAATATTCAATCCCTTTTTTATTACAATATCATATTCCCATCTATTGTAACACATTATCCCTGCTTATGAACAGTAAAATCGAACATATTTTCTTTTTTAATAATAAAAAATAACCGTCCTTTGCGTCAGAAAAAATCTACGACCGTCCACATTCAAATTCATACAATTAAATTCAATTGTATCTTGTCATCTAGTTTTCAATACTATATAATCTGATGTAGAGAATACGATTGAACCAGTAAGAGTAAAAGCAGGTAAAAAAATGAATACAAAACAATTTTTAAGTGATATATTAGATGAATTTAACAAAATCGACTATGTAAAACCGGAAGATATCCCAAATATCGATCTTTACATGGATCAGGTGACAACATTTATGGATTCCCAGCTTGCCACATCCAAGCGGCATGAGGACGATAAGATCCTGACTAAGACCATGATCAACAATTATGCAAAAAACGATCTTCTTCCTCCACCTGAAAAGAAAAAATATTCCAAAGAACATGTGCTGACTTTGATCTTTATCTACTATTTTAAAAGTATCTTAAGCATCAGTGACATCCAGAGTATCTTAAATCCGATCACGGGCAGATATTTTGGAAAAGGCAGCTCCGAGATGAGTCTTGAGGATATCTATAAAGAAGTGTTCGGTCTGGAGCATCAGGAAACCTTAAATATCATGAAAGACCTTGCAAAGAAGTTTAACACCTCCATGAAAACTTTTGAGGGCATGGAAGGTGAGGATGCAGAGCTTTTACGGACATTCAGTTTTATCTGCATGTTAAGCTATGATGTCTACCTGAAAAAAACAATTATCGAGCGCATTGTCGATCAGATGCTGCACGAAGAAAAAGATCCTTCCAAAAAAGAAAAATAAAACCCGGTGCTGAATGGAACACTGTCTATACCAGACATGATCCGTGCAGCTCCGGGTTTTTCTTTTTTTCCGGGTTTTTCTATTCTGTTTTACGCTTCGTTTGTCTCTGATGCAGCCATTCTGGCAAATACCATGTCATATCCGTCATTCCCATAATTCAAAGAACGGTTTACACGGCTGATGGTCGCTGTGGAAGCACCTGTTTTCTCTGCAATATCAAGATATGTTTTCTGGTCGCGCAGCATCTTGGCAACCTCAAATCGCTGTGATAAGGAAAGCAGTTCATTCACAGTGCAGACATCTTCAAAAAAAGTATAACATTCTTCTCTGTTTTCCAGGCTTAAAATCGCATCAAAAAGATGGTCTACTGCCTCGGTCCTTAGTTTCTTGCTCATTTTACCTTCTCCTTCTCATAAATCAAAATGATATCATCTTTTACTATAATCAGAAACTTCCAATCTACGCACATTTTATCATAGTAAAGTTTTAAAGTAAATATCTGTTTTACACACTAAAGTGTTACAGATGCAAATTCTATAATAGTCGAATCCAGTCGAAAAAGCAACACTTATTTTCATATTAACTATAACTTTAATTTATACCTGACGGCATCCTGTTATTCTCCCAGAAAAACAGCCAGAAAAGCGGTCAGACGCTCCATCTCCTGCTGGGTTCCGATGCTGATACGCAGATAATTGCTAATTCTCGGCTTTGAAAAATAACGCACGAAAATGTTATGCTCCCGGAGTGCTTCAAATATTTCTTTTGCAGGAACTCTTTCATGTGTTGCAAAAATAAAGTTGCTCATGGAGTCCCCAAAGGAAAATCCAAGCTTTTTCAGTTCGCACTTCGTCCATTCCCTTGTAGCGATGACTTTCGCACAGGTTTCCTCAAAATACTCCCTGTCCCTGATTGCCTGCACACCAAGTACAAGCGCTGTCTGATTGAGCGTGTAGGAATTGAAAGAATATTTCACATCATTGATATACCGGATCAGCTTTTCATTTCCCATCGCGAAGCCAAGCCGCATACCTGCCAGGGAACGCGATTTTGAAAAGGTCTGTACCACGAGAAGATTGTCATATTTTTCGATCAAAGGCAGCGCAGACACCCCGCCAAAATCAATGTATGCCTCATCCACAACTACGATCACATTGCGGTTGTGTGCAATGATATCCTCGATCTCTGAAAGCGGCATCAGGATTCCGGTCGGTGCATTCGGATTTGGGAACACCACGCCGCCGTTTTCCCCATAATAGTCCTCTTTTCTGATCTGAAAATCATCATCTAACGCTTTTGTCTCAAATGGGATTCGAAGCATATCTGCCCACACATCATAAAAAGAATAGGTGATATCCGGAAACAGGATCGGCTTTTTGCTGTTAAAAAACGTCATAAATATCATGGCAAGCACATCATCAGAACCGACACCGGTAAATACCTGACTGCTCCTGATCCCGTAATAATCTGCGATCGCATCAACTAACACTTTGCAGGTCGGTTCCGGATAAAGCCGCAGCTTGTCTGTTTCAAAGTTCTTCAGTGCCTCTACCACTCCCGGTGCGGGCAGATATGGATTTTCGTTGGTATTCAATTTGATCATGTCCGGCTGGTTTGGCTGTTCTCCCGGAACATACGGTTCCACCGTTCTTACATACTCTTCCCAGTTACTCATAAATTTTACGCTCTCCACTCTCTCAATTTTCCTGATATATTTCACAAATTCATTACAATCTGCTCATTTCCGAGTCATTTCATTCAGTATACAATCCGTAATCTTCTGCCAGTTTTTCAAACGCAGTCAGGGCATTTTTTACCGTCTCATGGGAAACACAGTAAGCAAGACGGACATAGCCTGCACATCCGAATGCGCTGCCCTTTACCATGATGATATTGTATTTTTTACCTGCTGCAACAAATTTTTCTTCGTCTGCTTCCGGAGATTTTACCCACATATAAAAAGCACCTTCCGGTTTGATGCAATGGAAACCGAGCTTTTGCAGTCCCTCGTATAACATCTTTCTGTTTTCATCATAAAATGCCAGATTGGTTTTCTCATCCAGACATTTTGCTACCGCTTTCTGAAGCAAAGACGGTGCATTTACAAAACCAAGGGTACGGTTGGATACAACAATGCCGTCAATGACCTGATCTGCATTTTCCACCTCATCCGGAACAACCACATATCCGATACGCTCACCCGGAAGGGAAAGAGACTTGCTGAAGGAATAACCTACAATCGTATTCCTATAGTATTTCGTCAGGAAATCCTCCTGATTTCCATCGTAGACAAGTTCACGGTAAGGCTCATCGGAAATCAGATAAATTTCGTGTCCAATCTCTTTTTCCTTCTTTTCCAGAATCTCAGCCATCTTTTTCATGGTTTCTTCATGATAGATCACACCGGTCGGATTGTTTGGCGTGTTCACGATCACTGCCTTGGTCTTTTCATTGACCGCTTTTTCCAAAGCAGCCAGATCCGGCTGGAATGTTTCAAAATCCGGCGCTACCTCCACGACTGCCGCATCAAAATTGGCCGCATAACTCTTGTACTCTCCGAAATATGGGGCGAACACGATCACCTCGTCACCCGGATCTAAGATCGTTTTAAAAATAATGTTCAATCCTCCCGCTGCTCCCACTGTCATCACAATATTATGGGAAGTAAATGCAGTTCCAAAACGCTTGTTTAAGTTCTCTGCAACCGCCTGACGAACATCCGGGTAACCGGCGTTGTCCATATATCCATGTAAAACCAGCGGATCGGTCTCATCCACCAGTTGCTTAATTGCCTCGTTCAATGCTGCCGGAGCCGGTGTTGCAGGATTCCCCAATGAAAAATCATACACGTTCTCTCTTCCCACCCTGGCGGCAAGTTCATTTCCCTCTACAAACATTGCACGGATTGCAGAACTTCCCTGCAATGCCTTCTGTATTTTCTGTGAAATCATATTCTCTTCCTCACTGTTTTCTTACTCTCGAATGTTTTTCCTGCTGTCTGCACCATATATGTACAGATCTACGGAACAATTATTACTTTACAACAATACTGTATGAAAGTAAATAGACAAAAAAAGAAAACTGCCACTGGACATTTTCCTTACGGATACTGCCCGGACAGTTTCTCTTCTATTTAAAAATACTCCCCTGTATTTTTATGCATTAACGGTATCTACAAACTTACGGAATGCCTTTCTGCCTTCCTCTGTGCACTTGTAAACACCTGCGTCCAATAAAACTTCCTTGAACACAAGACCGATTTCTGTCTGAATGATCTCATGTAATTTTTCCGGTGTAATCTCACCTTCCAGACCACTTCCTGCTGTAAATCCATACTTAGGCAGAAATTCCTCCACCCAGTCTGCATGTTTTGCAAGTACTTCATCCTCACGGATTTCTGCGCCGTCTAAGATTGCCTGTTCTAATGCTGCCATCTCGTCTTTTAATCTGGCTGGAAGCACTGCAAGTCCCATAACCTCGATCAGACCAATGTTTTCTTTTTTGATATGATGAAGTTTTGCATGTGGATGGTAAACACCCAGCGGATGCTCCTCCGTTGTGATATTGTTGCGGAGTACAAGATCTAACTCATAATCATTGCCGCGTTTTCTTGCAATAGGAGTGATCGTGTTGTGCGGTTCGCCCTCTGTCTCTGCAAAAATAAATGCATCTTCATCCGTATAACCTCTCCATGCAAGTAAAATCTTATCTGCAAGCTCGATCAGGCGCTCTTTTTGTGGTGCGCTGATACGGATCACGGACATTGGCCATTTTACGATTCCGGCTTTCACATCCTCAAATTCCTTGAAGACCAGCTCTTTTTCCACCGGTGCTTTTGCCATAGCGAACTCATAATGTCCACCCTGAAAATGATCGTGGCTCAAAATAGATCCACCAACGATCGGAAGGTCAGCATTCGATCCGACAAAGTAATGTGGGAACTGCTCTACAAAATCCAACAGTTTTCCAAAGGTTGCTTTCTCGATTTTCATCGGTGTATGCTCTGCGTTAAAAACGATACAGTGTTCATTGTAGTAAACATATGGTGAATACTGGAAAAACCAGTCACTGTGGTTGATCGTTACCGGAATGATCCTGTGGTTCTGTCTTGCCGGATGGTTCACACGTCCTGCATATCCCTCGTTTTCTTTGCACAGAAGGCATTTTGGATAACCGCTCTGTTTTGCAAGCTTGGCTGCTGCGATCGCCTTCGGATCTTTTTCCGGTTTGGAGAGATTGATGGTGATATCCAATGTTCCAAACTCGGTATCTGCAGTCCATTTCTGGTCTTTTTTGATACGATATCTACGAATGTAGTTTGTATCCCTGCTTAATTTGTAAAAATAATCGGTTGCTTCCTTTGGACTGATCTGATAGAGTGCCTGGAATTTTTTGATCACTTCGCTTGGTCTCGGCACAAGCATACTCATGATCTTTGTATCAAATAAATCTCTGTATGTGATCGTATCCTCCGGCATCAGTCCATCTTCTGCTGCATAATCGAGCATCTCATTTAAGATGCCTTCCAATGCTGCCTCTGCGCTCTCCTGTGTCATCGGAGTTCTCTTTGCATAGGCTGCTGCCACTTCATCGTCTAATTCATCCAGATGAAAAAGTTCTAACAGGCGGTTAATGGTAAATCTCCTGTCTTCCGGCTCCACCAGTCCGGTCACAAGACCATATTCTGTCAATTCTAAAATTCTTTCCTGAATCATTGTGTTATCCTCTTTATTTAAGAATTATTTAGATAATTGCGAAACTCTGATTTAGGTTGTAACAATTGTGAAGAATTAACAAAATTTTCGAAGACACGCTTCCGCTACGTGTCGCTCGCAACGGTACTAAGAACTCATCTCCTGTATTTCAATTCTGATAAATCAGAATGAAATACAGAATCTGACTTCTAAGAACCGGCGGCTCCCCAGTGTCTTCTCAAGCTTTTGTCAATTTTTCACAATTTAAATCTACTTATTTATGAGTTTCGCAATTATCTATAAGAATTATTAATCCAATTTTACTGGACCGTCACCGATCTCAACTACATAGAAATCAGCAGCGTAACCGATTTTATCTTTGTAAGCAGCACCTACTTTTTCAATAAAGGAATCCACTGCCTCATCCTTTACGATGCTGACGGTACATCCACCGAATCCTGCACCTGTCATGCGGGAACCGATCACTCCGTCTACTTTCCATGCCTCTTCCACCAATGTGTCAAGCTCGATACCGGTTACTTCGTAATCATCACGAAGGGAAACATGGGAGGCGTTCATTAACTCACCAAACAGAGCAACATCGTTATTCTTTAATGCTTCCACTGCCTTGATGGTTCTCTGATTCTCATAAACCGCATGTTTTGCACGTTTTACCCTGACAGGATCTTTGATCGCATCTTTGTACTGTTCAAACTGTTCCTCCGTGAGTTCACCAAGGGATTCAATTTTAACAACTTTCTGAAGTTCTGCCAGCGCAGTCTCGCACTCACTTCTTCTCTCATTGTATTTGGAATCTCCAAGTCCACGTTTTTTGTTGCTGCAGGAGATCACGATCTTTGCATTTTCCAGCTTGATCGGTGCATACTCATATTTTAAAGTTGCTGTATCAAGGAAAATCGCATGACCAGCTTTTCCCATTGCAATCGCAAACTGATCCATGATACCACAGTTTACGCCGTTGAATTTATTTTCAGAGAACTGGCCGATCAGTGCAAGATCCTGATTTGTCACGTCGAATCCAAACATATCTTTTAAAATATATCCGGTCAGAACTTCAACGGATGCAGAAGAAGAAAGTCCTGAGCCGTTTGGAATATTGCCAAATAAAACAAGATCCATACCCTGCTCTACTTTCATTCCCTTCTCGCCAAATGCCCACATAACTCCCTTTGGATAGTTCGTCCAGTCAGCTTCTTTTTCCGGTTTTAAACCTTCTACTGAGGACTCGATCACACCGAGCTGCTCAAAATTCATGGAATAGAAACGAAGTTTCTTATCATCTCTTTTTCTTGCCACACCATATGTACCAATAGTGAGTGCACAAGGGAAAACGTGTCCTCCGTTGTAATCGGTATGCTCACCGATCATGTTCACACGTCCCGGTGCAAAATAAACACCGATTTCACCCTCATCCCCAAATAACTCTTTAAATTTTGCTAATACATCTTCCCAGATCATAAAATCCTCCTTGTTTTGCGAAGCAAAATCCGAACCCTTGTGAGGAGAGGATTTAGCCTCCTTGTTTTGCGCTTCTGCGCATCTTCCGTTTCCTGTTACTATTACATTATCATGTTCGTTTTTACATTGCAACCAATTGACCGCAGACTGCAACAATAAAAAAGAAAGATGCAACATTTTTACATGTTACATCTTTCTTGGAATGTGTCACGGAAGCTGTCCGTCTTTTTCCACATTCTGCTTAAACAAAGCCAGAACCTGCTCCGTGATAATGTTCCGGATTTCTCTGTTTGGCACTGCAAGTCTAAATCTTTTTGTATCAACTCTGCCTTTATGTGTAAGATATCCCGCCATGAAAAGTGTACTCCAAAGGTTATCCATGGATGCATACAGTTCATTATAAGTCAGATCCTCACGTATATCTTTTTCTACGATTTCACCATTTACAAGTCTCTCTAAGTCTGTTTTTGCCAGCCCCTTTGCTGCTCCTGCACTTTCTATAAAATGTTTCAGCACATCGTTTCCACTGGTATTGGTCCAATAATTCTCCGGTGGAAGCATCGGATTCCTTCTGTGTGCATCGCAATAATTAATGACATCCCACGGGCAATAAACATCTGCATTTCCAAAGCGGTATCCGTCATACCACTCTTTTACCGTTTCATAGTGTGTATCCTGACCGTAATAATGAAGCATTTCTTTCACTTCATCATCGACAAATCCAAACGTCTCATCATACTCTTCATCAAGGATTGAATTTGTCTTAAAATTGTTCAGTCCTGTAAAAATGCTCTCCTTTGCCACACGCAGACAGCCTGTTAAAACTGCAAATTTCAAACTACTGTTTGTCTTTAACACGTTTTCAAATAAATTTCTGACAAGTAAAACCATCTGGTCATAGTAACCATTCTCGTTTGCCTTGGCAAGAGGTACATCATACTCATCAATGAGTACAATCACTTTTTTCTCATAATACTTTTCCAGTAATGCAGTCAGCGTTTTCATACTGTATACAAGTGTGTCCTCGCCCATATCTCCTGTAACAAGTGACATATATTCTGCCTTGTCTATGTCATCTAACCTATTTCCACTCATGATGATCCGGTGCATTTTCGCTTCTTCCATCACAATCCGTTTCAACAGGCTGCGTGCATTTTCGTAACTGTCTGCATTTACCCCTTTTAAACTGATTGATATGACCGGATACTTTCCCATATATGCATCACATAAAGCCTTATTCTTAGAAATATATAATCCTTCAAACAGCGACTGATCTGTACCGATTTCAAAAAAACATTTGAGCATACTCATATTCAATGTCTTACCAAACCGACGTGGACGCGTGAACAGATTGACCTCTCCCCAGTTATTTAAAAGCTGCTCGATCAGACCGGTTTTATCAACATAATAAAAACCTTCTCTGCGGATTTTTTCAAAATTTTCAATTCCAACAGGTAATTTTATAAATTCTGCCATAGCTGCCTCTCCAAACTATTTTTTTGCAATTTCTACTTAAGTATAACAAATCTATCGCATAAATGGTAACGTTAAATGTAACTGTATGATAGGCGATGAACTGCTCTTTATTTGGAATATAAGAAACATAGCGCGAAGCAAAGATATTGTTAGGCAAACCGCCGAGAGCATATCTTATGCGTTCTGTTTTCTATATGCGTAAAGATATTCCTGTGCTTTTTGCAGTGAAACATTCAACTTTTTTTGAAGTCTTGCTAAAATATCCTCCTCGGAAAGTCCAAAGTCATTCCCCATTTCAATAATACCTTTTGCCTCTCCTTCATTCCATGTTTCCTGAAATACACTGACCATACCTTTCTCTCCTTCCCCAATCAATTCATTATAATCAATTTTTCCATTCATAGTGCCTGCTACTGTCATAATAACAGCTTTGTCTACCTTATGTTTTCTTGTATAATCTATTGCTTTTTCTTTTTTTCCATCTGTTCTTCCACTTCTGCTTAAAAGAATTTCAAGCAGATTAAATAAATCCTGATTATTTACATTATGCAATACCAGATTATTTTTTCCGGCTTCCACCAGATGTATTTTATAATCATTCACAAATGTTTCCATTGCTTTTGGAATATTTAGCATCCCATGCAAAGATACTGCTCCATCCCACGGCTTCTCACCATAATAGATAACGATTGTAATAACAGGAATAAATTTATCTGTTTTCTTCATTCCCGACAGATATTCATCTTCTGTTAATCCTTTTTCTTTTTTACGCTTTGCCGCATTGTCATCATACTGCTTTTTGTATGTACTATAATCATATCCCATCACTCTTAACGGCATTGCATAATGGATACATTCCTGTCCCTCCAATCCAAGTATAACAAATTCAGCATCATAAGTGGTAGATTTTTTTCTGATTTTAACGTTATCTCTTGCTGCCACAATACTCTGTATATACTCCTTGTGTTCTAATACCAAAGATTCCTCTGTATCCATATCTTCTAATTCTTCCGGTTTTATAACCTTATTTCCATTAAATAAAACTGCATTAAAAATATCTGCAAACTGTTCGTTATTCCGCCAGTAATTCTTTACTACAGTATCTGCTTTCAATACTTTTTTTCCCATATATAATTGCTCCTTCCTATATACCTGATATTTCAGGAAAATAGTTTCGTCGCTTTTTGCACTTGCAGTTTTAACTGGATTTTTATGCAGACCTTGCACCCTCAATTTGATAAAAAAGATTTCCTTATTACCATAACTTGTATCGAAAAAATTGTCAATTTGTTTTTGACATAACATAAATATAGAAAAACAGCCCCTTTTTCACAGAGACTGTCCTTCTTGTAATTTTATTTTCTTATCACTTTATTCCACATCAACCTTCACCTTCGGTAAATGCCAGATATCATCCACATATTCCTGAATCGTTCTGTCGGATGAGAACTTGCCGGAATGTGCAGTATTTAAGATAGCGCTCTTTGCCCAGGCGCTCTTGTTCTTGTAATACTCCATGATCTTCTTCTGTGCTTCCACATAAGAACGGAAGTCTGCAAGAATAAAATAGGTATCTGCATACTGTGTGCTGTGTGTATTGAGCAATGAATTGTACAGGTCACGGAAAAGTTCAGAGTCATTCGGTGAGTAGAATCCATTTACTAACTGTGTCAGGACTTTGCGGATATCCTGATCTGTGTTGAAAATCTGCATTGGATCGTAATCACGGTTATGCTCATGTGCAATCACTTCGCCAGAACTCATACCGAAAATAAACATATTATCCGGTCCGACTTCCTCGTACATCTCTACATTGGCACCATCCATAGTTCCAAGTGTTAAAGCACCATTTAACATGAACTTCATATTACCGGTACCGGATGCCTCTTTACTTGCAGTTGAAATCTGCTCGCTGACATCTGCTGCTGCAAAGATCCACTCTGCATTGGAAACTTTGTAGTCCTCGATAAATACCACTTTGATCTTGTTATTAATGCTTGCATCATTGTTGATCACTTCTGCAACGCTGTTGATCAGTTTGATCGTCAGTTTTGCATTTTTATATCCTGCTGCTGCCTTTGCTCCAAAAATGAAGGTTCTTGGCACAAATTCCATATCCGGATGCTCTTTGATCTCATTGTAAAGATACATCACATGAAGGATATTTAACAACTGGCGTTTATATTCATGCAGACGTTTTACCTGCACATCAAAGATAGAACGAGGATCTACGTCGATTCCGTTATGCTCTTTGATATATTTTGCAAGACGCACTTTATTCTGGTACTTAATATCCATGAATTCCTGCTGTGCTTTCTTATCACCGGCATAAGCTGCGAGTTTGCCAATCTGGGAAAGGTCTGTGATCCAGCCTTCTCCCACATGCGCTGTTACCCAGTCAGCCAGCAATGGGTTGGCATGTGCCAGGAAACGTCTCTGTGTGATACCATTTGTTTTGTTATTGAACTTCTGCGGCATCATCTCATAGAAATCTTTCAACTGCTCTTTTTTCAGGATCTCTGTATGAAGCTTTGCAACACCATTGACAGAATAACCTGCAACGATCGCAAGATGTGCCATTTTTACCTGACCATCATATAAAATTGCCATTTTCGCAATCTTATCGTTGTTGCCCGGATATTGCTCCTGAATCTGTAAAATGAAACGGCGGTTGATCTCCTCTACGATCTGGTAAACACGTGGCAGCAATCTCTGGAAAATCTCAATTGGCCATTTTTCCAATGCCTCTGCCATAATAGTATGGTTGGTATATGCAACACAATGTGTTGTGATATCCCATGCTTCATCCCAGCCTAAGCCTTCCTCGTCTACTAAAATACGCATTAACTCTGCGACTGCAACCGTCGGATGTGTATCATTCATCTGGAAAACAGCTTTCTCTGGCAGCATATGGATATCGTCGTGATGTTTCTTAAATCTCGCAATTGCACGCTGCAAACTTGCAGATACGAAGAAATACTGCTGTTTTAAACGAAGCTCTTTTCCCTGGATATGATTGTCATTCGGATAAAGCACTTCTACAAGGTTACGTGCAAGGTTTTCCTGCTCTACTGCCTTGTTGTAATCTCCCTTGTCAAAAGAGTCTAACTGGAAGCCTTCCTTCGGCTCTGCATCCCAGATCATCAGTGTATTGACCATATGATTGTTATAACCTACGATCGGCATATCATATGGGATAGCCATAACGGACTGATATCCTTCGTGAACAAACTTCGTATTGCCATTTCCCATATCTTCGGTACGGACATAGCCACCGAACTTAATCTCATAAGAATATTCCGGTCTGCGAAGTTCGAATGGATAACCATTTTTCAGCCAGTTATCCGGTACTTCTACCTGAAATCCATCGGAAATCTGCTGTTTGAACATACCATAACGGTAACGGATACCGCAGCCGTAAGCTGCGTATCCAAGGGTTGCCAGTGATTCCATAAAACATGCTGCAAGACGTCCAAGACCACCGTTACCAAGTGCCGGGTCCGGCTCCTGATCTTCGATCACATCAAGATTCAGACCGATTTCTTCCAGTGCTTCTTTTACTTCTTTGTAAACTTTTAAATTGATCAGGTTATTTCCAAGGGCACGGCCCATCAGAAATTCCATTGACATATAATAGACAATCTTCGGATCCTGATCGTCAAATGCCTGCTGGGTTGCCAGCCAGTCATCGATGATCACATCTTTTACCACATATGAGACTGCCTGAAAAATCTCCTGCTGGCTTGCTTCTTTTAACTGTTTGCGGTACAGATGACGTACTGTCTCTGTCACCTCTTCGATAAACTTTTTCTTGTTGAAGACTGCTGCTGTTTTAGACATTTAGTTTTCTCCTTTTTTTACACCCAAAAGAACGGTTTCTCCATTAATATTCCATTCCTTCTGGTATCCATCTACACTGCCAGCTACAACATCAAGTCCGAGTACATCTGCCTTGATAGCATCACCATATTTATTAAAGATTGCAGCCACTTTGTCGTCTGCCTGATAAGAGATCATGATCTTATCCATCACTTCGAATCCTGCTTCTTTTCTCATGGTCTGGATCTTGCTGATGATCTCACGCACAAATCCTTCTTCAATTAACTCTGGTGTTAAGTTGGTATCAAGGACAACGGTTACTGTATTGTCCCCCTCCGTTACATAACCTTCCATCTGTGTCATTGTAATTAACAGATCTTCCTCTGCTAATTTTACATCATCACTGACAGACTTCAAAGTGATAAATCCATTTTCCTTTAACTCTGCCATAGCAGCGTTTCCGTCAAGTTCCGCTAAAGCTTTCTGGATCTGTCCTAAATATTTTCCATATTTTGGTCCTACAGTACGGAGCTGTGGTTTGAATGTATAGCTTGTGTAGGAACTTACATCATCGGTAAAGGAAACTTTCTTTACATTCAGCTCATCCTCGATGATCTCTTTGAAGTACTCTGAAAGTTCAAATGGAGCTTTGACAAACATATTTCCGATCGGCTGACGGTTCTTGATGTTTGCTGCATTACGGCATGCACGGCCCATAACCACGATCTTTAATACCTCATCCATATTTTTCTCTAACTCTTTGTCAATGTATGCTTCATTAACGGTTGGGAAGTCACATAAATGAATACTTTCCGGCGCATTTTTATCAATGCTGCACACAAGATTCTGATAGATTTCCTCTGTCATGAACGGGATCATTGGTGCTGCACATTTACAGATCTCTACTAACGCTGTGTAAAGTGTCATGTAGGCATTGATCTTATCCTGCTCCATTCCTTTTGCCCAGAAACGTTCACGGGAGCGTCTTACGTACCAGTTACTCATATCGTCCACAAACTCATCGAGTGCTCTTGCAGCTTCCGGGATCTTGTAACTGCCAAGGTTATCATCCACAGCGCCGATCACGGTATTTAATTTGGACAGTAACCATTTATCCATCACGGATAATTTATCATATTCCAGTTTATATTTTGTTGCGTCAAATCCGTCAATGTTTGCATACAGTACAAAGAATGCATAAGTGTTCCATAAGGTGCTTAAGAACTTACGCTGTCCCTCCTGCACTGCTTTTCCATGGAAACGGTTTGGAAGCCATGGAGCGCTGTTGATGTAGAAATACCAGCGGATCGCATCTGCTCCGTAAGTCTCTAATGCATCGAACGGATCGACTGCATTTCCTTTGGATTTGGACATTTTCTGTCCGTTCTCATCCTGTACATGTCCTAAAACGATAACGTTTTCATAAGGAGCTTTATTAAACAGTAAGGTGGACTCTGCCATCAGGGAATAGAACCATCCTCGTGTCTGGTCTACCGCCTCGGAAATGAACTGAGCCGGGAACTGCTGTTTGAACAAATCCTCATTTTCAAATGGATAATGGTGCTGTGCAAACGGCATTGCTCCTGAGTCGAACCAGCAGTCGATCACTTCCGGCACTCTGTGCATGGTCTTGCCACAGTCAGGGCATTTGAAGGTCACAGCGTCGATATACGGTCTGTGTAATTCCACTTTGGCATCATCCGGGTTGCCGCTTCTCTCTGCTAATTCGGCACGGCTTCCGATGGACTCCTGATGTCCGCAGCCTTCACATTCCCATACATTTAAAGGAGTTCCCCAGTAACGGTTACGGGAGATTCCCCAGTCCTGAATGTTCTCAAGCCAGTCACCGAAACGTCCTTTACCGATGGATTCCGGGATCCAGTTTACAGTATTATTATTACGGATCAGGTCATCTTTTACAGCAGTCATCTTGATGAACCATGACTCTCTTGCATAGTAAATAAGCGGTGTATCACATCTCCAGCAATGTGGATATTCATGTTCGAATTTTGGTGCGTCAAATAATTTGCCCTGCGCATCCAGATCTTTTAATACTTCAGGGTCAGCTTTCTTTACAAATAATCCGGCATAAGGTGTCTCTTCTGTCATCTCACCTTTTCCGTTTACAAACTGGACAAACGGAAGATCGTACTTACGTCCGACATTCGCATCATCTTCACCGAATGCAGGAGCAATATGAACGATACCGGTACCATCAGACATCGTTACATAAGTGTCACAGGTAACAAAATGTCCTTTTTTGTGCTGTTTTGCTGCTACTTCTGCTGCACATGCATATAAAGGCTCATATTCTTTGTACTCTAAATCTTTTCCGGTGTAAGTCTCTAATACTTCGTATGCTTTGACACCTTCCTCTTCATTTCCAAGCTTTCCTAACACTTTGTCAAGAAGTGCCTCTGCCATGTAGTAGGTGTATCCGTCTGCGGCTTTTACTTTGCAGTAAGTCTCATTTGGGTTCACACAGAGTGCAACGTTGGATGGAAGTGTCCACGGAGTTGTGGTCCATGCAAGGAAGTAAGCATCCTCTCCGACAACTTTGAAACGTACCACTGCAGAACGTTCTTTTACAGTCTTATAACCCTGTGCAACTTCCTGGGAAGAAAGTGGTGTACCACAACGAGGACAGTAAGGAACGATCTTGAAGCCTTTGTATAACAATCCTTTGTCCCAGATTTGTTTTAATGCCCACCATTCGGACTCGATGAAGTTGTCATCATAGGTGACATATGGGTTTTCCATATCTGCCCAGAAACCAACGGTTCCTGAGAAATCCTCCCACATTCCCTTGTATTTCCATACAGATTCCTTACATTTTTTGATGAAAGGTTCCATACCGTACTCTTCGATCTGCTCTTTTCCGTTTAAGCCGAGCATCTTCTCTACCTCTAACTCGACCGGAAGTCCGTGTGTATCCCATCCGGCTTTACGCGGAACATATTTTCCCTTCATAGTCTGGTATCTTGGGATCATATCCTTGATAACACGTGTTAATACGTGTCCGATATGTGGTTTTCCATTTGCAGTTGGAGGTCCGTCATAGAATGTGTAGGTCTCTCCCTGTTTGCGCTGTTCCATTGATTTTTTGAAGATGTCATGATCTTCCCAGAACTTCTCTGTCTGCTTTTCTCTGTCAACGAAGTTCATATTTGTTTCAACTTTGTTATACATATATCCTCCTTGTTTTGCGAAGCAAAATCCGAACCCTCTGGTGAGGAGAGGATTTAGCCTCCTTGTTTTGCGAAGCAAAAATAAAAAACCCCTTCTTCCTGTAAATAGGACGAAGGGGTTATGTTCGTTGTACCACCTAATTACAATGTACAGATTTTAAAAAAATCATATACCCGTTCCCTGTAACGTAGGAAAAACGTCAGTGCCTACTCTGTAAAAACATTTTGGACTGCGACTGGGAAGTGATGTTCATTCCTAAGATACTCGCACCGGTTCACACCATTCCCGGCTCTCTTTGCCTTTCTCTTAACAACTACTGTCTTCGTCATCGTCTTTTCTTTTTCACAATGAACCAGCCATTGCTTTCAATCTTCTGTGATTATACAGAGATTTCCCCGAAAAGTCAAGATTTTCCACCTATCTTAATGACTTTCGTTTCGTCCTGCTGATCACATCGATAAATCTTTCGCGGATGTTCTGGATCATCAGATCTTCCTCCCGGTCATTTCCGTCAAACGGCACAAAACCGCCTGCCATCGTAGCATGCCCGCCACCGCTTCCGATGCCTTTTAACGCCTTGCTTATAATTTTTCCGGCATCTAATGTGGGACGCTCACTCCGCACAGAAATTTTGATTCCTTCTTTTTTTCTGGAATAGACCACTGAAAAAGAGACTTCCACCAATGCAAGCATAAAATCTGACACACTGGCGATCAGAGCCTCCGGGCAATCCCTTCCGGTATCTGCAAAACTGATATTCTCAAACACCTCAATGCTTGAGATTGCCTTGGAATACGCCATCAGATCTTCAAAATAGAGTGTGCTGTTCTCTAAGAGATAAATCATATCCTGATCACACAGGTCAAACATGCGCCAGATCATTTCCATATCCATTTTGCATACGCCTCTCGACAATTTCTGTGTATCCATACGGATTCCAAACGTCAGCGCTGTTGCAATTCTTTGATCCATCGGTATTTCATTTTCAAAAAAATATTGTGCTATGATCGATGCGCAAGCCCCGACACCCGGCCGGATATCCGTAAACCGGTACTCCGTTTTCTCATAAACCGGATGATGGTCGATGCAGATGATCTCATCCCCGGTCATATCGATAATGTTGGAATTGCCCTTCTGCGCATCTACCAGGATAACCTCGTCGTCCTCCGTGAGTTCACTGTCAATATTCTCAATATTTACCAGTCTGATGTCCAAAATCTCTCTCAGCTTGTCAGTACTGTAACGGTCGATTTTCCCCTTATAGCAGATTGTCGCATGAATCCCGCGAAGCTTTAACAGTTCCTGCAGGCCGAACGCACTTGCGATGGCATCCGGATCCGGAAAATTATGTGTCTGGATATAAACATGTTCTCTGTTGATCTGTGTTACTAACTCATCTAATTTTGTCATATGATAAATCCTTATAATTTCTTACCGCAGAGCAAAATATTGGTCTGCGGTCTCTGTAAGTTCCTCAAATGTATGGATTTCCGGCACGTCCGCTGCAATTGTTCCAAACCCATATGCTGCGTGGATGAACCCGACACCTGCGTGGCAGCTGGCGTCATAATCCCCCTGGATATCGCCGACATACACTGCCTCTGTCAACCCGTTCCGGTCTGCTAATAATCTGATATTATCGCCCTTCTGTTTCAGATTATTTCCATAACACTCTATATCTTCGAAGTATTTTCCAAATCCGTAATGATCTAAAAATGCCTCTATATAACCACTCTGGCAGTTGCTCACGATGTAGAGCGGATACTTTTCTTTCAGTGCAGAAAGTGTCTCCTCCAATTTTGGATACAAAACTCCACCATGCTCTCTCAGGTAGTCATTTTCCATGGAACAGCACTGATCTAACAATTTCATGCGCGCCTCTTTTTCCAGTTCCGGGAAAAGAATGTCTGCGATTACATCCATGGTCTTTCCCATAACCCCCTGAATATCCTGCTCCGTCAGTTTTTTATCGACAGAGCCATCCTGTTTTATGGCAAGATTCCATGATTCTGCAACGTTCGCTGCCGAGTCCCACAGCGTTCCGTCCATGTCAAAAATAATTCCTTTTTTCATACTTCTCCTTATCTATCCATTATCCACAAAAATTTCTTTTTTAACCAAGATTATAAACTTTTGTATATTTTTCTTTGAAATAACGAATCAGCGGTTCTGCTGAAACTTCTTTGCCGCAGACGTATCTGATCACTTCTTTCGGGCTTCTGGTAGAACCATACTGATGAATCTTCTCATTCAGCCATTTTGTAATCTCACCGATTCTTCCCTCCGCGAGCAGCGCATCCACAGAGCCAAGTTCTTCCTCCAGACGATCTAAATACATGCCGTCATAAATACTGCCAAGCAGATAGGATGGAAAGTAACCAAAAGAACCGTCAGACCAGTGCATATCCTGCAAAATTCCTTCCGCATCATCTGCCGGAGTAATCTGTAAATATTCCTGCATTTTCTGATTCCAGAGTGCCGGAAGTTCCTCCACTTTCACATGGTCGCGGAAAATTGCCTTCTCGATCTCATATCTTAAAATAATATGGAAACAGTAAGTCAGTTCATCTGCCTCTGTGCGGATAAAACTGTTTCTCACATGATTGACTTCCTTATAAAATTCATCCAACGAAACGTCCTGAAGCTGTGGCATTTTTTCCTGCACTTTTGCATAAACCGGAATCCAGAAATTCTTATTTCTTCCAAGAATGTTCTCATAAAAACGGGACTGGCTCTCATGGATTCCCATATAACTGCAGCTTCCCGCTACCGTTCCGTCATAATCCGGATTCACATTCTGCTCAAAAATCGCATGACCACCCTCATGGATTGCCGAATACATCGCACTGAGCGGATCATGTTCATAAAAATGATTGGTCACACGCACATCCTTTGACGAAAAATTCAGTGTAAACGGATGTGTAGATTCCCCGGTTGTTCCTCTGTTCCAGTCAAATCCGATATAACTCAGCAAAAGCTTCTCCACTTCCTTCTGCGCATTCTTGTCAAATGAAACATGAAACTTGCTGTCATCCGGCTGTTTCGCTGCAAGCACTTTCTGCACCAGAGGAATCAGCTCTGCTTTTAAATCTTCAAACAGGCGGTCCATCGTAGCGGAATCCATTCCTTTTTCATACTGGTCTAACAGTGCGTCGTAAACTTCTTTTTCCGGATCTGTGTAACCGGTCATCTCCGCTGTCATATCGATCATTTTCTGCAAATGTGGGGCAAAAATAGAAAAGTCTGCTTTTTCCTTCGCTTCCTCCCACGCATTCTCCGATTCCGACTGTGCTTTCACGAAGCTTTCATAAAATTCTTTTGGAATTCTGCGATTTCTGTCCATATCTGTTTTCATTTTATTTACAACAAACTTCCACTTATCGTCAAGCTTTTCAAACTCTTCCGGCTCTGCCAGTGTATCCAATAACGTTTTCAGTTCATCCGAGGTCGACATGGAAAACTGCTCCGTTGAAAAATAAGTGAGTGCATCGCTGTGTCCTGCAAATCCTTCCTTTGGAGTGTTGGTTCTCATATCCCAATACAATAATGTGTTCACATGGTTGAACTGTTCCATTTTCTCTAAATATTTCTGTAACTGTTCTAACTTATCGTTCATCATAATCCCCTTATATTTTTCCGTAATCCTGTTATCTGATTAGTGGTCGTCATAACAAAAACCATGCAGGTATTTTTCGCCCACATGGTTTTATCTTATCACAAAATATTTATGCTGTCACTCGCTGTTTCCGAAGAATGTTCCATGTGATCGCAGCTACAACAATTGTTAAGACAATCACCAGAACAACCATTCCCTGTGGTGTAAGTGTTCCACCCAGAAACAGCCCTAATTTCGCAAGTTCACCGGAAAGCTTTTCATTCTTTGCAATATTCATGGGAACCAGACAGATTATCATCCAGACCGCCCATAAAATCCATAACACTTTCATGCCATATCTTAAAATAACTGCGCCGAAAAACATTTCCACTGCTGTAAATACGACCAGGACACCTGACAGATAGTTCCATGTAAAAAAGTTTGTCAGGTCAATTTCCATAACCGCCTGTGGAAATGCATTTTCCAGCAAAAACTTCTCAACTACACCAAACACAACGATCTCAAGTTCCAGCACTGCGATCTCCAGCAGATTAAAAAGTACATAGCCTGAGACAAAGCTTTTTCTGGTCGCACCCAGGGAAATTGCCATGTTAAAATCCCCCATAAAAGAAAGAGTTATCCCAAATAAATGTATAAAAGCAAAGGCGATGACCGCCAGCATGGTTCCGGCTGTTGCACAGGTATTCTCTTTTGCCACGTTCATCACAATAAATACAACGATCAGACCAATTAAGTATCCCACAGCAGTAATTCCAAGAAATTGCAAAAGCTCTGCTTTCCGCACCTTACACTGAATCAAAAAACTGTTCATTCTTTCCGCCTCCCAACTTATGCTTTCACTTCGTAATGTCTCATTTCACGGAAAAGTGCCATGACACTGACTGCATACAACGCAATGCTGACAATCGCTGCTATCGCAAGCAATGTCCATACTACATTTGTCTGTATTCTGTTGATCCACGCCATGATCTGGTCAATAAATCCAATTCCTGCCACAATACCGATGACTATACCTAATACCACCATGACGATTCCTATAATCATTCCTTTCATTCCGAAATGCATCTGTGCAACCGAGACAAGCTGCCCGATCGCTGTCATGAATATAAACAGAACTGCGATCAAAGCATTCAGCTTTCCATTGAACTTTCCACTGCTCATAATCCCTGCAAATACCAGAATGATATAGGCGCTTACTACATAGACCACACAGAAAATCTCTGCGCCAAAGACTGCCTCCCTTCTTCCGGAGCCAAAAGACAATGTCAGCGGAAGATAAGATCCCACATAAGAAACCGGTCCGATCATGGCAAATAAAACGCTTATGATCCCGCCATAAAAATAGGCTGTTTTCCAGAAATCCCCAAATACCCTGCTGCTTCCCATATTAAACAAGAATCCATATACAACCATAAAAATCAACATCATGCCGGTCAGCTGCAATCCTGATTTTCCCCAGAACCGAATATTTCTCTTTATAATCCTGCTATCTGCCATGTCTACTCCTCCATTCCGCAAAGGGATACAAACAATTTTTCCAGATTGAGCGGCTGTATGGTCACATCATAGCCTTCCGGCAGCTTCTGTCCTTCCTCCAAAAGGATCGTCACACTCTTGCTTCTTCCCATCTTCTCTTCATGATGTCTCTCATAGCCTTCCGTTGCCTGATCCACAACTTCTGCAAGACCACTTACATGGTAGCTTCTCTCCAGAAGTTCCTGCGTATTTTCTTTCAGCAGCACCTCGCCATTTTTGATCATGACCACTTCTTCCATCAGGTCTGTTGCTTCCTCGATAATATGTGTGGAAATAACGAAAGTACGTCCGGTCTCGGTATATTCCTCCATCAGTTTATGGTAAAAATAATCACGCATTACAACATCAAGACCTGCCACCGGTTCATCCATAAACGTAAAATCGGCTTTGCTTGCAAGTGCTACGATAATCGTCACCATGGACAGCATACCTTTGGACATTTTATTGATACGCTGTTTTGTATTCAGTTCAAATTTTTTGATCAGTTCCTCCGCAAGTGCCTGATCCCAGTTTGGATAATAATAGGATGCAGTTTTCAGATAATCTTTTACTTTCATGCCGCTCACGCCGCTTCCATAGAGATTGATGGACAACTCTCTGGAAAAGCAAATGTGATCTAACGCCTTGCGGTTCTCCCATACATTTTCGCCATTCCATGTCACAGTTCCTTCGGATGCCGGATTCTGTGCGGACATAATGGATAACAATGTCGTCTTTCCTGCACCGTTTCTTCCGATCAGTCCATAAATCTTTCCTTTCTCCAATGTGAGATTGATATTCTTTAACACCTGTTTTTTTCCATAAATTTTACCAATACCATTACATACGATTGATTCCATGAATCATCTTCCTGCCTTTCTTTTCACAACTTTAAAATACATTTTCCTGTATCATTCCTCTTATTTGCATGATTCCATGCTTCCGGTATCACTGTTTTCCATCCGGACAGCTCCTTACACCTCATTGCCGGATCGTATCAACTGAATGACTTCTTCTTTGCCAAGTCCGATGCTCGCTGCTTCCTCTAACAGTTTTTTTACATAGTTATCATAAAATTCATTCTTTCTCCGGCTTAAGATTGCCTCTTTCGCACCTGCTGACACAAACATTCCAATCCCTCTTTTCTTATACAGAACACCTTCATCCACCAATATATTCACTCCTTTGGCTGCCGTCGCTGGATTAATGGCATATAACTTCGCCAGTTCATTCGTGCTCGGCACGCGTTCCTCTTCCAGAAGAATATCCCTTAAAATATCTGTCTCGATCATCTCTGCAATCTGCAGATATATGGATTTCTCCTGCGTCAAAATCTCATTCATGCATGATATACTCCTTTCTTTCCAGTAATTATTCTGTTGCTGACAGCTTTTCAAATGCGCTTATCTGTCCTCTTGTTTTTTGTTTGTTATGTGGTTCATTACTTATGTAATTAACCATAGCACTATGGTACTTTGTTGTCAATACCTTTTTTCAAGATTGGAATTTTACTTAGGAACTGCCGATTGCAGGTGGTGCGGATTTTTAGATTGAATTTTATAATTTAGGTTATGAACAAAATATTGCAGTCTGACATGTTTTTGAAAACATGAATGTGAAATGGACGAATCACAAGACATTGAAAATGACTGCATTTAGTCGACACCTCCTTTATAGGCACTCATCCCATAACCGTGAATTCCATAACGCAAATTGCAGATTTTGTGGTGCTTTCTTAGGGTGTGAAGGGCAGATATAAGCGCCCTCTCACAAGTCATTATTATATATGTTGATTAAAAAAAATCGTACAGACAAATATTATGTTTCTGTTCGCTGGGCATTCCGATAAGCCTCTAAAGAGTCTTATCTCCATAGCTCACAAAGAAAATAATATTTGTCTGTACGATTTTTCTTTTCATTTACACTGTGAATGACTTGTGAAATGCCTCTTATACATGCCCTGCCAACACTATGAATTACATCACAAAATCTGCAATTTACGTTATGAAACTCTTATTTTATAATAAACTTCTACAAACTAAAAATGGACAAGTTCCTTATAGCTTCACATTTTCAAACCGTCATATAAATTTTTCCTGTTCGATTTAATCATAATAAATGCTATGCCGGCAACTATTATGTATCCTATTAACGAAATAACAGACGATTCAATTCCAAACTCACCACCTGTAATTGCAAAAACTTTTGAATCAAGAACATATGTCATTACAGAATATGGATCCATTTTTTCCCCAATGGCTAATCCGCCACCAATGATCACAATGTTCCAGATAGCATGCACTATTCCACTATTCCAAACCGAACCACTCTCTATTGCAATCATTGAAAACATAACGCCTACCATAGTTCCAGCGATAATGACTAATAAACAACTGCCTATCGAAAAATCCTGTCCCAGAACATGTACAATACCAAATAACATTGATGGAACAATTACAGCCACCTTCATATTCCATCTTTTCTTCAATGCATTGAGTATAACTCCTCTAAACACCATTTGTTCAACAAATCCAGCCGCTATCCCGGTGAACGCAACCCCTGCACTTAAAGTATTGAATATCTCATTTCCATTCATATTTGAGGAGACATACTCACCATTGAATATTAAAACATAAATTCCTTTTATAATGCATGGCAATAATATAGCTATTAAAATCCATCTTATTTTAATTTCAAATTTAGGCATTCCGAAATCCGAAACAGGTAACTTAACAATCTTGCTAATAAACATTTTCAAAATAAGATGTGTTAAGCCAACATATATAATTCCAGCGATAATATTACAAATTCCATATGGAATCTTTATAATAACAAACACACTTGCAATGACTTGTGCAATAATCTGCGCAATTATTAAAATAAATATGGCAACAAAAGATATGCCAATTGCTTTTTTTGTACTCATTTTATTTCTCCTTTATAACTTTCGATTTTCTCAATTCTCCAAATTTGAATTTGTAAATATCATTTTACATTTTTATATGAAATCACAATATGACTTGGTGCAAATAATACTGATGCAATAATCAATAGCACTGACCTACTCATAATCCCACTAAATAAGAACAACATTGAAGGAATAATAGAAAGTGCTAATGCTCTGAAAACGCTGTTTTTCTTAAAACATATAATCCAAATAGCACAATAAAGCATTACCAATATGGTATCTACAATCAGATATAGTGCTAATGCTTCGTCAGACCACCACCCGAACCAAGTTCCCGGAATATTGATTATCATGAATCCGAAACAACCCAATCTCCCTACTTGTTCTGTGACCTCAACATATTTATTGTTCCACTTATTATCAAATCCATCTTTGCACTTAATCGCAAATACAACATTGGGTATCATAATGACTGCAATAAAAATCAGCCCAAAAACATTAAACCATTCCATATTATCTACCATCACAAACTCTGATTTGTATTTCTGTTTGTTTTAAAAATGGGCAACTCCGATTGGAATT
>OGXT01000160.1_pt1 | contig 85890 bp, 83 predicted proteins | sample 1576361 | NCBI WGS metagenome assembly OGXT01 (sample SAMEA3541514, study PRJEB24748) | human gut metagenome | biome: human gut; feature: human-associated habitat; material: faeces | place: China | collected 2012 | reverse complement strand
CCCGATAACTCAGCCCTTTCGTAAACTGAGCATAAGAGGTTAAAGGAAGCATACACATGCTTCCCAAAAGGATTAAGTTAGATACAATTTTCATTAATTTCAGATATAAAATGAAAAGCAGATCATCTCCTGCCCAGTTCGCGGGAGACGCTGCTTAAATAATTTCGTTGATACTGTAGATCAGACAACAAAAGGACACGCGACTCTTCATCGGCAAAAGTCCGGGATAAACGGTGGAGATTCTGCCGGACACGGTCGACCAGGCGTACCTCCAGATAATTAAGAAAAAGATGGCGAACCAACTCACTTCGACGCACCCGGTCACTATGCGATAAATCGGTATGCAAAGCATAAAGGTTATCCAGTTCTTTCGTTTCCGGTCGGTCCTTTTGCGGTCCTGCGTCGAGCGCTGGAACAAGGCTGTCAGCCGGTAACAAATCGTCAGAAGATAATATTTTCCGGATATTATCCACATAAAGGACCTCTTCCCCTTCTTCCGTCAGGCATAAAGTATCCGGCCAACGGTGGCAGGCAGCAACCAAGAGCGACTCCGCTTTCCGTCTCGCCGGAGGGATCATCGCCTTTTCTACCCAACGGATAAACGCTTCGCGCCCCAACGAACGGAACATCTCATCCGCATCCTTACCGCCTTCCGGTAATATATCCACCACCCGGAGACCGGCACTACGCAGTTTGGGCATTACCCCCGCAACCGTTTCCCGCCCCACCTCGTCGGCATCCAGAAAAAGACAAACCGTAACGGCCTCTTTCCGAATCATAGCGATATGATGTTCCGACAAATTCGTGCCACAAAGGGCAACCGTATTGCTAAAACCAGCCGCATGCATCGCCAGCGTATCTTTGTATCCTTCGGTTAAAAAAACGATTCCCGTCTCACGAACCTTCGACACAGCCCGGTGCCAGCCGTAAAGCAATTCATCTTTCTTATAAATCGCACTGGTCGAACTGTTTATGTATTTGGGGATTTTCTTAGCAGGCAAATCCCCCTGATAACGTGCTGCAAATGCAACCAATTCGCCCACCGCATTACGAATCGGAAAAACAATCCGGCCACGGGTAAATTTCCAGGCTTCAGGCACGATAGCCGGAGCAATCCCAACCTCAAAAGCAGCATAGGTCTCCCGCAATTCCTCCATCCCCGGATCATACGGAAGCAACGTCTGCCCGTAACGTTCATTCATTTCAACCGTCGGAGCAGGTACCTGTTCCCGCACCTGATGCGGGACCGCAAGGGAACTATCCTTTTCAACCGGTTGCTTATCAGGCCTGTATTTTTGCGTTCCCGCATCGAGTGTGGGAACAGGCAAGTGGCAGATATCCGCACAAAGACGGACCGCCTCACCGAAGCCACATCCCTCTTTCTCCTGTACGAAACGGAAGACATCTCCTCCGGCCCCGCAACTAAAACAGTGGTATACCCTTTTTGCCGGATCCACCCGCAGCGAAGGATGATGATCGTCATGGAAAGGGCACAAACCCAGATAAGCCGCCCCTTTCCTTTCGAGCGTCAAGTAATGACCGACCACCTTTACCAGATCGACCCGTTCCTTGAATGATGTGATCTCCAGCCTGTTCATCAGTCCTCAAAATGTAAATTACCACCCGGATTCACAAAAGACGTATAAGTATCATTCCTGTATACCTCGGCAATACCTGTCGATCCGTTACGATTTTTCAGGACATACAACTTGATCAGACGGGAGGCATTCGACCCGCATTGGGCCGTATTCTTCTCGAAACGTTCCGGACAACCGATAATCACCACACAGTCCGCTACAAATTCAATGGCACCCGAATCACGCAAATCGCTCATTATCGGGACAAACCCATTCTCGGAACGCTTCAACACCTCACGATTCAACTGCGAAACCACCAACATGGCACAATTAGCCTCTACGGCAATACGTTTCAATACCGTAATCGTATGACGGATCACAGACTCTTGTGTCTCACCCCTTTTCGTCAATGGAGCAAGTGTATGCAAGTAATCGATCACTACAACATCGCATTCACCTTTACGGCTCCGGAGCATAATCTCCGCCCGCAACGCATCCAGGCTCATAGAAGATACATTCGTAAAATAATAAGGCGTTTTTTCCATACCGGCAGCATACCGTCTCATCCGATCGATATCCCCCTCACGAAGTCCCCCTATACGCAGGCGGGCAGCCTCCACACCGGCATAACCGGCAAAAAAACGGGCAGCAGTCTGTTCGCCCGTCATTTCAAAACTGAAATGAAGCACATGTTTACCCTGGCGAGCCATATTCATTGCCATAAACATCGCCAGCGCCGTCTTACCGTCACTCGGAAGACCGCCCAGCACCAGCACTTCCTTCCGGTAAAGTCCTCCCGTCAGTCCGTCCAACCCGTTGATTCCACTCAGCATACGCACCGAATCATCCTTACGGCTCATCCGGTCGAGATGATCGTCTATAGACAACTTCATCACTTCACTAAGCGGCAGAAGCGAATCCGATTCCGAATTATCCATACGCAAGCGTAGCAAATCGCGCTCGCAATCTTCTATCACCTTCAGGTAGTCCATACCGTATTGCAGGCATTCCGATGCTTTTTGCACAAACAGCTTATGCATACACCCCAGCAGATAATGATGAAGGATTTCGCGGGCATACTCTACAGCGTTATGTTCCAGGCGAACCGTCTCCATTCCATCCGACAAGTACGCCATGCCTCCCATCTTCACGTAACGCTCCGGATCTTTCTTTTTCATTTCCTCTTCCACCAGGATCAGGTCGGGCCGTTTATTACGGTTAAACAGATCGGTAAACGCTTCGTAAATAAACCCATGATCCGGATCGGAAAACATCTCCGGACGCAACAACCCGACCACCTCAAGAATCGCCACCTGGTCCAGAAACAGCGAACAGAGCAAAGCTCTTTCAATTACATTCTTTTCCATACTCATAGCAACTTTTTAACAGGTCGGTACGGGGTACGTTCCCATGACTTATCTTCAACTCGGCCTCCGCTCTTCGCAAAGCTATCGCATCCGGCTCAACCGTTTTTTTAGTCACTCTGGTTCTCTTACTCTCTTGCGGTATTTCCGCAGGGACATCCGAAGCCGTAAAAGAGTCATAACCACAAACACGGAAGCAGATACAGTTTGCTACCCGTTTCACTTCTATCAAAGATTCCTTTTCCAGCGAGTGGACATACCTTCTGACCGAACGGCTATCTACCATCATTAACCGGGCCAACTTTTCGTAAGAGATGATGCATTCTCCTCTATGGCAAACTTCTTGCTTTCCTTTGATCGACACATAGCCGTCGGCATAATTGCACAAACAAAATAACAACCAATGCACTATTCCGATCATACGTTCACTATTATCGGATGCAAACATCCGTTCTATTATTACACGAGGTACTTTCAAATAGGATTTTCCAAAATACATCAAGGCCTTAACATCCGTGTAAATATTCTCATTTTCAGCCATTTCCATAATGCCGTTTGTTTGTCACGCATAAAACACAGTAAATCAGCCCTATACACCACCTCCTGCCGGATGGTTGTCAAATCCCTACATTATATATAAGAATAAAAGAAAAGAGAGTCTTTCTTTTTATGCGTTTCGATTATTAAAATTGATTGGTTAAACAAAATACAATTGTATTCAGTTACAAAAACAATTGTATTTGCAAGTAAAGACAGTTGTTTTCAAAATCAAAAACAATTGTTTTTTTTACATATGCAAACATCATGGTTCGCCCAGAAAATCCACAATAATTGCGACCTGTAAAGGAGACAAGATACGAGTTCCTTTAATCCATCCTGAACGAATCAGACGATCGTACAATTCTTTGTTTATTATTACCCAACGTGTAAGTCTTCTCGAGGCTGAATGGGGTGTTAATCCTGGAGCATAAAGGATAGCCAATTCCTGCCATCCAAAAGTTTTTTGTTGAAATAGTTCTTCCATAATAAGATGATTTTAAGTTGTTTTATTACCCTATAAATATACACATAAATTCGGATATAACAACTATATAATCAAATAAATTCAACAAAAAATGCATCTAAATGCCCGTTCGGTCCCATTCGGATCATTCAGCCTATGTCCCCACCGTATCTTTGTAATGAATTCAAGGGAAAACACCGGTTAATCCCCTCCTGAATCCACCAATAATTTTCAATTTTCAATTATCAATTTTCAATTAAAAAGCTATGCCATTAAAGTATCGAATCGTCCTCAAAAAGGACATGAGCAAAGGGGCCGCCCAAGGCGCTCAATTGTATTACGGTCAGATCCGCTCGATGGAAAAGACCTCTTTCAAAAAACTATGTAAACTGGTATCCGGTTACTGCACCGCCAAAGCCGGTGAAGTAGAGCTGGTTATCGACGGTCTGATTTATGTTCTCTGCATGCTACTCGAGAGCGGTAATGTGATCCAGATGGGTGAATTCGGCAATTTCCGTATGGTAGCCGGCAGCAAAGGATCCAAAACCCTGAAAGATTTCGACCCTATGATGTTCAAGAAACCTCGCATCGTCTTCACCCCCGGTGCCATGTTACGCCAGCTGATCTCCGAAGCCAGTTACGACCGTCTCGACCCGTTCTCCGACCCGGAAGAAAAGAACGGAGAAGGTGGCAGCGACAGACCGGAAATCGAATAATCCCCTACTGTCATGACCAAAAAGGATTTTATCACCAAGTATCTTCCCCTGGCCCAAAAGGCCGGGGAAGCTTTCCGGATCAATCCGGTTGTTATCCTGGCACAAGCGGCTATCGAAACCGGTTGGGTACAAAGTGATCTTTGCCTGCTGCATCATAACTTTTTCGGTATCACCGCTTACGGGAAAAAGAACGTCTGGTGGACCGGGACCTCCGTGCAACTAAGCACCAATTCCCTCTCCTTCCGTACCTATCCCGACCCGTTACACTCTTTCATGGACTATGCCCGCCTGATCCGCCACGCCTACACCGATGCGGCCGATGTCAGCTACCAACCAGCTACCTTTGCTCTCAAAATCAGTTACAGCAAATACATCAGCGAAGTAAACGGCGACAACCGCGAAGCCTACCGGCGAATGCTAGTCTCGATCAGTCGGACAATCGAAAAGTTAATCGATTCCTCCCTTTAATTTTCAATTTTCAATTTATAATTTTCAATTAACATGAAGTACCTTGAAACGATCCTCGCCTTCCTCACCCAGCTTGCCCGGATCATCTTTCCCCGCAAGCAAAAACCGGCAGCCGGTGACTGCCCCTGTCCTGATCCTAAGCCTGCTCCTCCTGAGCCTTCTCTCCCTTCTGATGCGGGAGACAGAAGTGACCCTGACTTGTATCGGGGCGATACTCTCGCTCTCACCCAGGGAGACTGGGGAGACAAACATCACGTCGAACCCATAGAGATTGCCGGTTACAGCCTGATGGCTTTCGGAGTGATCGGGAGTCTTTATAAATTGTTGATCGGATGAGCAAAAAAGTCTGTTATTTTCACAAAAGGGTGGAAATAGCAGACTTTCTGTTTATACAAAAATATGGATAGCTTATTTTGCTAAACTCTTTATCTCATCCACCACCCTGCAAATATCATCATCCGTCAGTGTCGGACCAGAAGGTAGACAAAGTCCTTTATCAAACAACCTTTCCGATGTCCCGTCTCCATAAAAAGGCGATTGTTTAAACACCGGTTGCAGATGCATCGGTTTCCACAAAGGGCGTGTTTCTATATTTTCATCTGCCAGATGTAACCGGACATCCTCGCGATTAAACCCAGCCTTTTCCGGATCTACCAAAATACAAGTCAACCAGAAATTCGAATTGAAATCTTCCGAAGAATTCTGTTGTACCTCGATATCCGGCATATCCTTCAGCAACTCCGTATACAGCCGGTGTATTGCCCTACGTCGTGCAATATGTTCATCCAACACAAACATCTGTCCCCTACCGATTCCGGCACAAATATTACTCATGCGGTAGTTATAACCAATGCATTCATGTTGGTAATGCGGAGCATTCTCCCTGGCTTGGGTAGCATAGAACATAGTCCGTTTGGCCTGTTCTTCCGTCCGGCAAACCAAAGCACCTCCTCCAGAAGTCGTAATCATCTTATTCCCATTGAATGATAAGGCGGCAAACTCTCCGAAGGTACCACATTTCCGTCCTCTATACTCTGAACCCAAAGCTTCTGCTGCATCTTCCAAAACGGGTATTCCATACTGAGAAGCAATAGCCATAATTTCATCCATTTTGGCGGGCATGCCGTATAGATGAACCGGGATAATTGCTTTCGGGAGTTTTCCTGTTTTACGCAAACGGTCTTTGATCGCTTCTTCCAAAAATAAGGGACTCATATTCCAGGTATCCTGTTCACTATCTACATAGACTGGAGTCGCTGACTGATATGCTATCGGATTGGCAGAAGCGGCAAAAGTAAAAGACTGGCAGATGACTTCATCGCCTGTTTGCACTCCTTGTTCGATAAGGCCTAGGTGAAGAGCAGCTGTACCAGCAGACAATGCGACCACGTGTCGGCCTTCTTCAAGATAGTCCGCTAACTCTTTTTCAAATGCATTTACATTGGGGCCTAAAGGGACAACCCAGTTGGTATCGAAAGCTTCTTTTATGAAGTCTTGCTCACGACCACTCATGTGAGCAAGTGAAAGCCATATTTTCTTATCCATATAGTTATGATAAATAATCAGATTTGTTTTATTATTTTACATCTATTGCCGACTGCCAACACACCGTCAGGGATATCTTTGGTAACAACAGATCCTGCACCAATTATACTCCATTTTCCTATTTTTACCCCTGGAATAACAGTGCTACCGGCTCCGATCCACGTTCCCTCACCTACCTTAACATTGCCACAAAGTGTACAATGAGGAGATATATGTACATAATCTTCTATTACACATTCATGATCAACAGAAGCACCTGTATTTATAATACAATGTTTCCCAACATAGACATCTGTTTGTATAATAGCACCTTGCATTACAACCGTCCCCTCATCAATTGTAGTCGTTGCAGAAATTATAGCAGACGGATGAAAAGCCTTTCCAAATCTTACATTAAATTGTTCCGCTATTTTCTTACGAATATTATTATTACCAATACTGATAATCAGAGGTCCTTTAACCTCTACAGAACGTAATACAGGATAGTCAAGAAGCTGGTGAATTGTTTCATTATCATCAAATAAAGCTTCAATAGGCTCATTAATAGCCCGCAAAATATCAACGATCACTTTAGCATGACCACTTGCTCCGTATAAATACATTATCTATTTATTAATTATTTCCAGTAAAAGGCTCCATTGTGACAGAAGTTTCAGAACTAATCCCCTCCCTGACAAACACCTTTTTTATTGTCAAAAACAGGATTTTCAAATCAAGTAAAAAAGAGCAATGATCCACATACCAAACGTCCAGTTCAAACTTCTTTGTCCACGAAATTGCATTACGCCCATTAACCTGCGCCCAACCTGTAATCCCAGGACGAACTTCATGTCGACGTGTCTGCTCTTTTGAATATAGAGGGAGATACTGTACCAACAATGGACGTGGACCAATTAATGCCATATCACCTTTAAGAACATTTATCAATTGCGGTAATTCGTCGATCGAAGTAGAACGGACAAACCTCCCGACTTTCGTCAAACGTTTCTCGTCTGGTAAAAGGTTTCCTTCAGCATCACGTTCGTCTGTCATAGTTTTGAATTTGATTACCTTGAATATTTTGCCTTTTTTACCTGGACGGTCTTGTAAAAAGAAAGCACCGGCTCCTTTATTTGCAAAATGTAGCCAAAAGGTAATCAGAAGTAATGCAGGCCAAATAACAGCCAATATGCAAAATACAAGGATAAAGTCAATCACTCTCTTAAAAAAATATTTATACATAGAAGTTTTGTTATTTCAAACATAAATCAACAAGGAGAAAAAATACTACAAGATCTCATCATAAAACTTACACAGACAATCCGTGACAAAACATTGTTCAAAACGAGCTTCAATAAAAGATCTTACTTTAGCCACCAACCGCTGTGTCTGTTCTTCATCTAACAATAAACACTTCATGGCATCATAAAGAGCGTTTACATCTTTAACTGGTATTATAAGTCCGTTTTGACCATCTATAATAATTTCACGAGAACCATTAACATCGGTCACAATACTTGGTAATCCCATAGCTCCGGCTTCCATAACAGTATTGGGAAAACCTTCACGATAACTTGGAAATACGAAACAATCACTGGCTGCATAATAAGCCAATAAATCATCTGAGAATTTAGCACCTACAGCCTCAATCGCTGGATTAGCATGAATAGCATTCAATGTTTCAGTCTTCACTGGATCCAAATCCGCCTCATACTCTCCCACAAGAAACAAACGAGTCGCAGAATATTTTTCATTCAGTTTACAAAAAGCTGCAACCAACTCATTTATACCCTTATCCCCAACGATTCGTCCAACAAAAATAAACGTAAAAATCCCCGTCTTTCTCAACGCATTAGCTTGTTCCAATATTTCCGGTCTACGGCTAAACTTCACCATGTCTACACCACGTACGTTGCCATATCCCAACACCCGCATCGGTTTCTTTGTAATGTACTGTTGCAAATCATTAAGTACTCCTTGCCCTTCGGGAATGATATGAGTAGCACATGCACAAGTAATCCAATCTGTTAACATCAAAATTCTACGAGACAATCCGGAGGAAGTAGGCCATACGAGTCCGGTAAACGTATGTACTCGTATAGGAACTCTTACTATCCAAGCGGCTAACATACAAAGTAATCCCGCTTTCGGAGTCATCGAATGTACCATATATGGTTTCTCCATATAAAAAACTCTGATAAGTTGAAATAACGATTTGATATCTTTGATAGGAGATATCCTACGAAACATATATATACGATGTCCTTCTATCTCATATTCCTGACATATACGGTCTATATTGTTCCCTGGTGAGCACAAGATTTGCAGCTCATACTTTTCTTTAAGAAATGGAATCATCGGCTCGACAAAGGCCAATGAATTATCCACTGTTACAGATCGGATAATTTTATGTTTTTTAATTGTCATGCTTTAAACAAGTCACAATTCAACCATATCTCTTCTTAAACTTTTCACTTTATCCAAAAACAACTGAAAGGATTCATTCATTAGACTTTTTTCTTCAATCTATACAAACCTAATAGTGTAATTAAAAAAGATGTACCCTTATTCCCTAATATTTTCACAGAAAAACGCTTACAATATGTCAAAAAACGATCTTTCGGAGTACACCAAGACATAGCAAAATGATGTATAGCATATGTCCGATCGGTTTTTTGAATAATACCTGTATCATGCCTTTTAGAACAAAAGAAATCAAAAGGAAAAAATCTCACAATAGAGGAATCTTTATTATCTTCTAAAAAGTTTTTTTTAACAATTTCTATTTTTCTTTGTTTTTCAATAATTTCCTGCATAATTATTGGCAATGTTTTCATATCTAATCTACCACCTTCAAGAACAAATGGACGATCTTTATAATAGTCCAAACAAAATGATATCCAAGGATTTAATGGTTCTACTCCAATAACTGCAGCTTCTATCTTATTCTGACTATCAACTCCTATAAAGTAAGGCAAAGCTAATAAATCATCAAATGACTTTATGACTTCTACATCTGAATCCAAATATATTCCACCATAATGGTATAGAGCATATAATCTTATATAATCTGCAGCAAAAGCATATTTTCCATTTTTATATGCTTCTTCAACCCATCTAACTGAATTAACTGGAAATTTTTGAATATCCCACAATATTATCTCATAATCAGGCAAAAACTTCTTCCAACTATCTATACATAACCGGATTTTTGGGGGATAAATATCATCACTTAACCAACAATAATGAATAACTTTAGGAATCATAATCTCATTATTTTATTTATAAAATTAACTCTTTTATCGTCTAAAATAGACATTCGATACTGTTGACTAACCAAATAATTAGCCCTACCTTGTGTTTCAAAATCTTGCACACTCAAATATTCAACTATATTCGATAGTTTACGGTAATCTCCTTTTTCAAAAATGTATTCACTCGGTAACAACTCTGGAATTCCTCCTGTTTTTGCTCCAATAGCCAATCTTCCTCTACTCATAGCCTCTATAAGAGCACGAGGTAATCCCTCTGCTTTACTTGGATGTACATATACATCAATAGTATCTAAAAAAGATATAACTTTATCATGTGTTAATTCTCCTAAAAAAAAGACTTGGTCTTGTATGGATAAAGCAGATGCTATTTTTTGTAATCTATCACTCCTTCCTCCTCCAACCAAAAAATACTTAACTATAATCCCACGACCTTTCAACAGATTCATTGCTTTTAAAACGGTAATCTGGCCCCTAAATGTCCTATCAACAGGACTGATTGTCCCTATTTTTAATATATCACCTTGCTGATAGGAATTACGATTCAAAATATTATCTACAACATCTATCCTCACATTGGAACAAGATAGACACAAACCTTTTGTTGGATAACGTTTTTGCAAAAAACGATTAGTTACATATATAACGGACTTGGATTTCTTAATATAGTACCAAGCTACTAAGTAATTTGGCAAAGCCAATATTTTCCCTTTTAATCCATAATACCAAAATACATCAAAAGCACAACCAACAACCTCTGTCACATATTTAATTTGTTTTTTTTGCAATAAATGTAAAGCATATCTACCCAAAGTTAACGAAGGCATTTTTACAAAAACTAAATCGACATTAAATATAATATTTTGTATAATATTCTTATTTATTTTAGACACAAATAGTCGTTCTTTTTTCAATTCTATTATTGTTACTCTACTTAAATCTATCAATTTCATCTCTAAGGCCAAACTAGATTCTATACTTTTGATAGAGCAACAATAAAACAAGTGATCACAAAGTTTTAGATATTTATCAAACTCTGTCAAACTTTTCCTATAATATTTATTATCATATTTAAAAACAGCCTGATCTTGTATTACAGCAATATTCATAAATTATACAGTTTATATAATGCACAAAATATTTACAACAATTCTTTCTCAAATATATCAAACCATTTGTTTGAGCAAAAATTATCTATAACCCAATTTTGACAAAATAATTCATTTAATAAATCACGATTAAAATAGTATTTACAGATACATTCAATAGTCTTATTCACATCATTTGGAGGCAATAATTTATCATATAAATATAAAGGAACCGATTCTTTTATAGGATCAATATTTGAGGCTATAACTGGAATACCGTTAGCCATTGCTTCAATCAATGCATTAGGTTGACCTTCTGTAATAGATGGGAAATAAAATAAATCAAATGATTTTAATAACGATGAGACATCACTTCTATATCCCAAAATTTGTATTTGCTTTGACAGTCCCATCTGCAACACCTTATTTTTTAAGTAAATATCCGTATCTTTACCTACCAAAACAAAATACACATCGGCATATTTTTTACAGAGTATTTCGGCAACTTTAAGGATAGTTTCATGATTTTTTGCTATATTATAACGTCCAACATGACCTATCACAAAAGCATTTAAAGGAAGACTCAACATTGTTCTAATTGATACCACGTCTATATTCATTTGAGAACAATATTCCCTTCCTAAATCATTATATACAACTTGAAACCTATTAGTATCCTTTCTATTTGGGTAGAAAAAATCTAATGCAGTTTTGGAATTTGCTAATATTTTAGTAGCAAACAACATAACTAGTATTTTCATTAAATAATTATACAAAAGCCGTAGTTTTGTTTCTTTAAAATGATTTGTAGATCCTCTATAAAACGTGATACGCTTTTTAACTCGTGCAAAATAGCCAAAAACAAGAGATAACCCTGCAAAATGGCCATTAAAATCACAAATAGTATCTATATTATTTTTCTTCAAATATAAATAAAATCGTATATAAGCAAATATTGAAAAACAACCTAACGGTTTGAGAATTATTTCATCTGAAACCTCTTTATAATCATTATACAAAGCTCCTGCTTTACCTGATTTACACCAAATGATATTGTAACTTCGTTTATTATTATATTTTAGAAACCTCAACAAATAAGTTTCAATACCTCCTTGCTCCAACCCTGTCACTAAAAATACGCACTTTTTCATATTTATATCCAAATTAAATTTAATTATTATTTAGTAGCCTTCAGGTTGAGTATTAATATTAATAAGATCTATTAAACTTGAATAAAATACCTTCGTATTCAAAACCATATACTCTTTACCTAAGATCAAAAAAAAGGGGAATAAAACAATCACAAACAAACATATATACATTATAAATTTACTTAAATACCTCCCCAGACTACACGAAAACAAAGCATAGGTAAAATACAATACACCAAACATCTTAAAAAGCATGATATTTCTTGATAAGGTATAAGAAGAAGCAGTAAATACAATATATGAAAAAAACATAATTCCCCAATAATGTAAACGCAATATAAATTGAGGAAATTGCTTTCGTTTTTTATCTACTACCAACGCGATAAAAGGAAATACAAACATCATTAAAAGAATAACATAAAACCGCAGTACAGAACCGGAATATAAAGCAGCTTCAACTTCACCTTGAAACATATAAACATCTATTTTATCAGCAATTCCCGATCCAATTCCACCTAAAGAAGTTAAAACATTCATCAAGGAAGCCATCAATGGGACAAAATACCAATAACTCATCAATAAGAATAAAGATATAGTTAACAAAACACGACGACTCAGAAAGCAGGTACATATATAAAACAAAACTATCGGATACATAGAAAAATGTAGTAAACAAGGAAATATCAAACAAATACATTTTTTGTAAATAGAGAGTCGTATGTCAGGGATAGTAACAATAAATAAAAACAACAATATAGCATTCCCTTGTCTCATACCACTGAATTCTGTCACTTGAGCAAGTGATAAAAACATTAAAACAGGCAATATAAAATTGTTAAAAGATGATTTAGTTTGCAATTGATCACGCCAATTTAACAATGTCCCTAACCCCAAGCCATAGTAACAAACAGCCCCTAGAAAACCTACAATTTGATGAGTATATACCCATTTACCAATTCCCCAAAAGACCAAGTCTAAAAACCAATCGGGTTTTTCTGATAAAGATTGATAAAAAACAAAATCAGCAAAAGAATTGACATTTTTCAGATTTTCAAAAGCCAAATTATGTCGAGTAATATCCATTGTATCAGCAGGTAAAAAAGTATACCCAACCAAGCCCCAAAACATAATAATAATAATCACACCCAACCTGACATGACGCCTATAATAAATAAAATACAATGCGAGCAAAGCTGCAACAAATGGAGAAAGAATAAAAATTACCCATAATAGACATATATCTATTATATTATTTTTATGATAAACCAATGTTATATTACTTTCACTCATTATTTTGACAAAATATTCCTTAAGTAAAAAAATAAACTTTGTTTTAGAGTAAATATCCTTCTAAGCCCAAAGCTATGAAGCTTCAGATAAAAAGTAATTGTCTTAGGGAAACTCCAATACCTATGCACAAATTGAAAATTCACTTGCTGCATAAACTCCGTATTAAGTTTAAATAAATATTTCTTTGCAACATCTTGGCTCAACAAAAAGTATAGCATATTTAACATTTTCTTGTTGAACAAATTTCTATATAGGATTTTATTTTTCATGAAATCATAAAACCAATTTATAGAATTTACTATAGTACCCAATTGCTTATCTGAAAGTCTTTTTTGAGTAGATGATTGCAAGTTTTGACAATAATAATATGTCGAATCTTCTATAACAGCCATTCTATGGGCATACTGTACCAGTTGATACAATAAAATCATGTCCTCCCCATTTGTATGATGCTCAAAAGTATCATATTCATAATCGAAGAACAATTTACGATGATAGATTTTAGCCCAAAGACTATGTGCTATTTCACCACTCAACAATGCCTTAAACATTTCTTCTTGAGACAATATACGCTGCTGTTGTTTCAGTATATTTTTCTTTTGATAAACAGTTATATAAGTATAAGCACTTATCACAATATCAACACCATTAATTTGTGCAGCTTCATACAGAACTTTCAATGCATTAGGAGGAAAAAAGTCATCACTGTCACAAAATACCACATATTCACCCACTGCCCTTCTGTATCCTTCTCTCCTTGTCCACATAAGTCCCATATTCTGAAGATTTTCAAAGATACGAATACGTTCTTCTTGCTCTGCATATTTCTTTACAATCTGCATAGCATTATCAGGAGATTGATCATTAACTATGATAATTTCAAAATCCTGTAAAGTTTGTGCAAAAATGCTATCCAAACATCGGGATATATATTTTCCCGTATTATACACAGGTATAATGATCGAAACTTTTATATTTCTCTCCATATAACTATTTTTTTATAATTGAAAGCAAAGCCTGTCTTTGAGACAAGCTAAACAAGAACAGAACAGAAAGTAGCAAAGACATTACTCCTGATACTAAAAGGGATAGGATAACCTCATATAAAGAAGTCGGAACAAATATCCAAAGCAATATCTCGGAAACACAAATAGACAACACAACGACAAAACTCAATTTGAAAAAGACCCAAAGTATTGCACTCCCATTCTCAGGATACGACTTATTAAAAAAAAAGGAATTTATCCCATAACTCTGAACAATAATGATACATGCAGAAAAAGAAAGCATCCAAGCAACTTGATTCAATGAGTTACAATCAGAACAATAATCTAAAACCATCAGAACAAATACATTAAAACAACCTAATAAAACCGTATAAATAGCAGGTAATTTCACTTTATTCCATGCACGGTTTACAAAAGCATATATTCCAGCTGCTGCAAAAAAAGGAAGTGGTAATAGTTTTAACACAAACCAAAACGAATATATCACATAAGTCTCGCCCAGCCAATAGCAGAGAAAATACTTCCCATAACCAATTAAACATCCTACCATTATCGCAGTCAATGCCCCCACAACCATCGAATTAGTCAATGTCAATTTTTGTACTTCTTTATGTTCATGTCGTGAATAGGATATCAATATAATTGGACCAAACAAAGAAGACACAACACCTATGACTAACGTTACATACACACCTAACTCAGATATAGCCCCTAAAGCTCCCGATAATTCCGTTCCCCAATGCCGATTGACAATAATGTTATCCACTCGATATAATCCGACATCCCCCAGTTGGTGAATAATAGTCCAAAAAGACATCCCTACAATTCCTGACAAAGCCGACCTACTAAATAAAGATAATCGCAAACAGATTTCTTTGGGAGAATATTTTATAAAAGCGAACCAACTAAACAATAACACTAAAATTTCAGTACAAAGATTAGCCAATCCTACATACATAATATTTACATCAATGCATTCAAAAAATGATATTACAAGAATCAATTTTAACCCTATACGCATAATCTTAATGACATTCATTAAATCTAATCTATTTTGAGCATATAACGTAATATTTAAAACTGAAGAATACAATGAAATAAAAAAACTAAATATTGTAAAACAAAATAACCACTGAGCGCTTTCAAGAAAGCTATCAGATATCTTAAATACAGCATCTATATTGGATATTATTAGATAAATAAGAGGTAAAATCAACAAAATAATTACCCCCAAAAGAATAACAATCGTACTAAAAATAGAAGATGCTTTTCCAAAGTCTTTTTGCTGAATACTAATGGTATAAAAACGAGATAATGCCCCAGTAAGAGAACCTGTCAATACATTAATATACTGATTAATAATCAATGTTAATGGTACTAGTCCATAGGCAGCAAGTCCTAAGTGGGTAACTAAATAAGGTGTATAATATAAACCTACTAATATATTAACAGATAAATTAGCAATATTAGTAAGAAGATTACGCTGAATTTGAGTCATCTTTTGCTATCTTTATATTTCACCCAACCCGGTGGCATCTTAGCTGTTACAGCCCATTGATTAAGAGAATCCATACAAACTTGATTTCCATTCAGAAGTAAAATAGACTCCTCATCACCCAACTTTTGCTTTGCCGCGTTTAACAAAGGTATACAATCAATATCGAGCGAAAATAATTTTCCAGCAACGAGATCCATCAAATAGGAATTATTAGAGAATGCAATCACCCCCAATGGCAAAGGCTCCGGATTAAGTGGTCCATCCCCTTGTCCACAGATTATTCCATCGCACAAATTATAAATTTCGCGTTGTTTCTCATTAGACAGAGTACCATCCATTTTGCCATACTCCACTATAAGATTTAAATCCATAACCATTCGCCACACAGTATCATTACCATACCAACCAGCTCCCAAATTTTGTTCATTAGTTGGAAAAGATAATTTCCAAAAGGCTGTTGACATACGAGTAAAGCATCTATAAAAAGGTTTGCCAATACGTCGATTAGCTGTATCTAAACACCATTCAGAACATAAACGAAGCAGATTATACTCCGGATAACAATCTCCTCCATATCCCTTGGCCCCTAACCTGTGATGAGGTAGAAAATCTTTATCACCGTTCACGCCTACTAAAATTTTCATCGCATTTGTAAGACCTGCTTTTTGATGTGTTTTGATTTTTGGTAAAGAAATTACTATATCGACATCAAAAACGTCTTTTGCAATACAATATTTGTGTACACCTTTTCGATGAGAATTTACTAATCTATCTGGATTATAATTTGTTACTCTAAACCTATTCTCACTTGTAGTAATTGGTTCTAAATAGCTTTGAGTTCCTACATCAAAAATCACATAATTATCTAATGATATCCTCTCCCTTTGAATCTTATTATAAGCAATATCTATAATTGTTCTACGAAAATCTTTAATTTGAATATCTATTCCATATTCCAATGATAATTTTTTGACTTTATCAAGAAAATAAGATGAAAGCAAGCACTCCCATTTACATCCTTGTATTGGAGCATCAGCAATAAGAACTGATTTCGGTGATAATTTTAAAAATACAACTAAAACTGCTAAAATAAAATGTTCATTTGTACATAAACAAAACTCATCAGTTACTCTGATATTATGTCTCACCCAATTAGGCTTTAGTAATATTTTTTTCCCTCGAATATTTGACGGAACAATGAAAGGAGCTATTAATCCTTCGATTTTCGCTATTAACAACTCATCATCACTATATTTAGAATACATATTTGCTAAGGTCAATTCCTCACGCAAACTATATACAGTAGAAATATTGACAAAATTATCCATATCCTATAATACTTGTTTTATCATCCAGTCTTGTGGAATAAAATATCCCTCATGCCATTGCATATCGTCAGTCCAATATCCAGGACATTTGTCATAACCATACATCGAAAAACCGTAACTTACCTCTACTATTAAAGGTTCAGAGTTCTTGTATACAAAATCATAAGCAATACATTGTGAATGTATTCTCTTATTCACATTAAATGCAATTTGAACACAACATTCATCCTGCTCATTTTTTTCATAAATAATACAACCGCTACCTGAGGCTCGAAAATCTCCTTCTCTACAAAGCCTTTTAATAGAAAAAGCTTTATTACCAATAACAATGACACGAATATCGTACAAATTATTTGGTACAAAATCTTGAAAATAAACATATCCTTTTTCACGGCCATGCATACGTGAATAAACAGTGGGAACAAACAAACGAATAAATCCTTTCAATACATTCATAAAAGAACCTTTCCGTAAACAATAATTTCGATAAGCTTCTTTTATGTAGACACTCCCACTGTTTTGTAAAAAACCACGTCTAAATGCTTTATTTACTAAATGTCTTGCTTCAGATTTGCTATAAACAAGTCGCACATTAAAAGAACCTGCACCGCCACGTAACTTAAAAACTTTTGGAAAAACTGTTGTCTCAATCCAATCAAGTGCATCATTTTTTGAATAAAACACATAAGATGGAACAACTGGTGCCTCAATAGCTTCCAACAAATATTTTTGCCCTACCTTATCATCAAAATGCCACGTCGTATTAAAATCCGGAAATACTTTCTTCCCTGTTTCTTGCAAAGAATAAAGAAGTTGTTTCGCAAATAATACATCCTTGTAATTCGCATGGTGATGATGCCACATAAATGCCGTACAACCAGATACTTGTTCAACTATATCTGTATCATAAGCATTCACTATTTTGTAAGGAATATTATGCTCCTTGCAATAAGCAATCCATCGTACCGAAAAGCTATTTGGAGTATGGTGAATCGCTATCATTACATTGTCGTTACAGTCGTCCATCTACTGATTCCTTTTTATAGATTCCCTTCACATCAAATACGACAGCATTTTCTTTTGTCAAAGAAGAGAAATCCAATGACTGAAAGTTCTCATGAGCTACTGCTAACACCACAGCATCATACTTCTCCTTAGGAAACTTATTAGTTATTTCAATCTCATATTCATGTTTCACTATAACCGGATTAGCCCATGGATCATATACCGTAATATTCACATTATATTCTTTCAATGCATTATAAATATCTATTACCTTCGTATTACGAACATCCGGACAATTTTCTTTAAATGTAAAACCAAGTATTAAAAGATTAGAGTCCAATACTTGAATTCCTTTCTTCAACATTAGTTTCACGACTTGATTAGCCACGTATTCGCCCATCCCGTCATTCATCCGACGACCTGCAAGAATTATTTCCGGATTATAACCATAAGCCTGCGCACATTGAGCTAAATAATAAGGGTCCACACCTATGCAATGCCCTCCTACCAAACCCGGTTTAAACGGCAGGAAGTTCCACTTTGTGCTTGCTGCTTCCAGCACATCTTGAGTATCAATACCCATACGGGTGAAGATCTTGGATAATTCATTCACAAAAGCAATATTGATATCACGTTGTGAATTTTCAATTACTTTTGCAGCCTCAGCAACTTTTATAGTTGGAGCCAAATGAGTACCGGCACTTATTACAGAAGCATAAACTTCATTTACTTTTTTTCCGATTTCAAAAGTAGAACCAGATGTTACTTTTTTGATTTTCTCTACTGTATGTAATTTATCACCCGGATTAATACGTTCTGGGCTATAACCAGCAAAGAAATCAACATTGAATTTTAAACCGGAAACTTTCTCCACTACCGGAATACATTCATCCTCAGTCACCCCCGGGTATACAGTTGATTCATATACTACAATATCACCTTTAGAGATTACTTTCCCCACAGTAGTACTTGCATTATACAACGGAGTTAGATCAGGATTATGATTCTGATCCACAGGTGTGGGTACTGCTACTACATAGAAATTACAATCACGAATATCCTCAATATCAGCCGTACATTTAAAACCATTAGCTATTGCTGATTGTAACAATTCATCTGAAACTTCCAATGTTGCATCATGTCCTGCCATCAAAGCATCTACACGAGCCTGATTCATATCAAAACCTACAGTTTTATATTTTGTCGAGAATAAACGAGCCAAAGGAAGTCCTACATAACCAAGACCGATTACGGCAATTTTTACTGTATCCATAAGATTTTCAGTATTTATATGATAAAAAATGATTAAAAAAAGAAGATGAAAAATATCAGATATTCTCCCAATACCATTTGACAGCCTCTTTCAGGCCATCACGCATACTAAATTTAGGATTATAACCAAGTAGGGTTTTGGCCTTGTCAATGCAAGCTAATGAATGAGGGATATCCCCCAATCGATTCGGACCATGAAAGATTTCAACCTTTGCAATCTCAGAATCATATTTACTCAAGCATTCTCTCAAATATTCCACTAATTGATTCAACGTTGTACGCTCACCATAGGCTGTATTATATACTTGATTCACTGCTTCTGGATTAGATGTAGTCATGGCAAGCATATTCATCTGAATGACATTGTCAATATAAGTAAAATCACGACTGTACTCACCATCCCCATTAATAACAGGACTTTCGTGTGCCATCAATTTTTTTACAAACAGAGGTATAACCGCAGCATAAGCCCCAAACGGATCTTGTCGGCGACCGAACACATTGAAATAACGCAAGCCAATACATTCCATGCCATACGTACGAGCAAATACATCTGCATATAATTCATTGACATATTTAGTAATAGCATAAGGAGAAAGAGGTTTTCCTATTATTTCTTCTACTTTAGGTAAAGATTTACTATCACCATAAGTAGAAGAACTAGCTGCATATATAAAACGTTTTACTTTGCTATCACGAGCAGCAATGAGCATATTTAAAAAACCGCTGATATTTACGGCATTAGTTGTAGCCGGATCCTTAATAGAACGAGGAACAGACCCCAAAGCAGCTTCATGTAATACATAATCTACATCTTCCACAGCCTTACGACAATCCTCTATATTACGAATATCACCAACTATTAATTTTAACGTTGCTGGATATTTCTCTAACAGAGGAAGAAGATTTTCAATTTTCCCTGTTGCAAAATTATCCAAACAAACTACACGATAATTATGGGCTAACAAATGTTCACACAAGTTCGAACCGATAAATCCGGCTGCACCTGTCACTAATACAGATTGCATCATAAAGTTACTCAATTTTTAGAAAAATAGTTAGTACTCTATTTAAAAACATATCTCTATTTTAGGAGACTCTAGCAGTGCACTAGCAGAGATACGTAAAATAATAAATGACTTATTAATACTGAGATAGGATTAATCCTATATTCAAAGACCTAAAAGCACAATAATCCCTACCCCCGTTAAATATATTTGTGAAAACTTCCAGCTAGTTTTCAGATATCCCTTTTCGCAAGATTATTGTCTATCTGGTAATTCCCCATCCTTAGTAAAGGCAAACGCTTCTTTCCAAAACTTGTAGAGGTAATTAAGCTCTTTCGTCAGATAAGCACTTTGTTCTACCGAATTCTTGACCAGTTCTGTTGTGAGATTCACATCCGAACTTAAATTTTTCAGATTTGACGCCTATAAATCCAACTTTTCAAACTCTGAATTCTGACTCTTAAACTCAGGGACAAAGCTTTTCATTTTTCTCACCATGTCTACAATTTCTACATTCAAGGATAGTCTTGACAATATTTCAATACAACCTAAAACATCTTGATAGTTATATTCTCTAACATCAGCAATTCGAATTTTTTCATGGAGAGTCTCTTTCGTGTTTTCCTTATGACTCAAAAGTTCCTCATACAATTTCTCACCTGGACGTAATCCCGTATACTCTATCTCAATATCCTTTCCAACCTTCATACCTGAAAGTTCTATCATCCGCCGAGCTAAATCTGCAATCTTCACAGGTTGTCCCATATCAAATACAAAGATCTCTCCTCCATTCCCCATCGTACCAGCTTCCAAAACCAATCGACATGCCTCGGGAATAGTCATGAAATAACGAATTATTTCCGGATGAGTTACTGTTACTGGTCCTCCGTTATTAATCTGTTCACGGAAACGAGGTATGACAGAACCATTACTTCCCAAAACATTGCCAAAACGGGTCGTTATAAATTTTGTGCAACCTTGTACTTCACCCTTTATAATAGCCAAACTCAAACTCTGTACATAAATTTCAGCCAAACGCTTGCTACACCCCATAATATTAGTCGGATTCACTGCTTTATCCGTACTAATCATTACAAACTTTTCAACTCCGTACTTTACAGCAGCGTCTGCAACCAACCGAGTCCCATAAACATTCACCCGTACAGCTTCACAAGGATTCTCCTCCATCAACGGTACATGCTTATAAGCAGCTGCATGAAACACAATATGAGGATGCCAATTGCGAAAAACATAATCCAACCGGTCTCCATTTCGAACATCTCCTATCACAGGTACAAAATTCAAGTTAGGAAATTTATCTTCTAACTCTAAACGCAAATTATGCATCGGAGTTTCAGCCGAATCAAAACAAATCAACTTACAAATAGGGAAATGTGCTAACTGACGGCAAATCTCACTACCAATACTACCTGCTGCACCTGTAACCAGTATCACTTTATTTTCAAGCAAGCAAGCGATCTCCTGCATGTTGATCTGGATTTCTTCACGTCCTAACAAGTCTTCAATTTTTATGTCACGGATAGATCGTTTTATAGCACCGTTATGGACCTCTTCCATCTCAGGAACAACCAAAGTACGCAGAGAGATTTGTTCACAAAAACGAATCAACCGCTCTTTTTCTTGTTGTATGGTTTTAAGATTGGGGAAAAGTACACCATCTAAAGAAATCCTGTTTACTAATTTCAAAAGATCTTCGCGGGAAGCAATTTGATAGACTGGCAATTCTGCTATACGGAAATTCTTTTTCTGCTTATTGAAAGTGATAAAACCGGTTATACTATAATCTTGCATAAAGATATGCCTTGTAGCAGTTGAAGCGATCATAACACTCTCATCACCAGTTCCATAAACCAATACCCGTTTTCGCTTTTTACCAAGCTGCAACAAAACCATATTATATATGTTCACAATAAAAATACGGAATGTTACCAGCATAAGCATTGTGAGAACACAATCGATAAATAATCCGACCAGATAAACTTTTGGGGTAAAGGAGGTTTTCAATATCAGAAGTAATATGCATAAAACAACCGATTTCAATATAGCCACTCCCCAAATTCTCCATAAGCCACGCAAAGTGGAATGACGAATAACACGGCGATAAACCTTAAATGTGAAAAAAGCAACTAAACTTCCCACGAAAGAGGCAAAACCTACTTTGACAACATCTTCCTGGGCATAGGAAACTCCTAGAAAAGAAAATATTCCTAACACACCTATCAATGAAACGCATAAAGATATGACCAAATCTACACTGAAAATGATCCATCCATTGATATATCTTATTTCTGTAAAACGAGAGAAAAGACGCGGCAAGCCTACATAATGATTATTCATTTCCATTGGAAGAGTATAAATAAAATTAGTTTAGGAATTTTCCAAAAGACATAGGTATGGCTAATAACAGCTTTCGATTAGCCATTACCACCTCCCACGGATTAACAATATCAGGGAACAAAGAACAGATCACCAGAAAGGTGACTATCAAAAGATAGGACATTAATACTAGTTTAGTATGTATACAAAAAAGTTCGTCAGTCACATAGCTGCAACGACGACCATAATAAAAAAAATGATCCCATTTAATCGCCGCAAAAGTATGTATTAATTTTCGAACAAACAAAATACAAAAAAATTCATTACCCCTTGTCCAACAAGGTATAATGAAAAATAAACACTTAAAATTAACATAAAAAGCCACTTGATAAAGGTGATAAAAGAGAATCCTTATTAGCCACTTTTTCCAATATTCACACAAAAAATTCCAGAACCCGCATATATCATAGCATACAGACTTTCAGTCACATACGGTATATAAATCAAATATTAAATCAGCCCCAATAAAAAACATGCCATGTCATAAAACAATTCATTTAACCATTCAAGAAGACAGACCTGATTAGCCAAAACAAATTATTCTCTATTCATTACTTATTTAATATTTTTTACCAATCGGCAGTTATCTTGCGATTTACAGAAAAACACATTTCGGAGAAGAACTGAAAATTATGGCATCAATCACTTAGATATTTCTTTTTTACGCATTCCAAAGTACTGATATTCAAGATTAAAATAAGGTAAACAGCTTCTAAATCGTGAACGATTCAGGGAGTCTTTTGTTTATTTAGCGAGCTAAACAAAGAACACATACCTCCGCTGAGGTGCAAGAGTAATTACCACCAGCAATAATCCGGTATGTTTTTATGCAAATACATTTTTCGACGGTTACAGTATGTGACTGACGAACATTGTCGTATAACTTAACTTAAAAGAACGCATGATATACCTCTTGATTTTAATAGCCTTTGTAATATCTATTATCTTTTCGATGCTGATTATTCCACGTATTCTTATCGTGGCTTTGACGAAAAGGTTATTCGATATTCCGGATGAAAGAAAAATACATACAGGAGCTGTCCCCCGGTTGGGAGGAATCTCTTTCGCTCCTATTATTCTGTTTACGCTGGCTTTTATCTCAGCCATCTCTTACCTGGGATACCTGCAAGGTCTGCCGATCCCTCCTAATATCATTTCACATGTCACACCTGATTTTTACCTGCTCACATGCGGATTGATCCTGCTGTATCTGGCTGGCATTAAAGATGATCTGATCGGATTACATTATTCCACCAAATTTATCATACAGATACTGGCGGCTTCACTATTACCTCTATCCGGGCTATGGCTCAATAACCTGTATGGATTATTCGGTATGCATGAACTGCCGGCATGGCTGGGTATGCCGCTGACTATCTTCGTCATTGTTTTTATTTGCAATGCGATCAACCTGATCGACGGAATCGACGGGCTGGCTTCCGGTTTAAGCGGTGTCTCCCTGATGGTATTAGGGGTATTGTTCCTGCATAATCAGATGTGGACATATGCCACGCTGGCTTTCTCAACATTGGGAGTGTTGATCCCTTTCTTTTATTATAATGTATTCGGGCAGGTCGAACATGGAAGAAAGATATTTATGGGTGATACCGGCAGCCTGACTTTAGGGTATATCCTGGCTTTCCTCTGCATTCGTTATGCTGTGTATAACCCAGAGGTGACACCCTACTCCACCAGTGCGATCCTGGTTGCTTTCTCTACCCTGATCGTACCGATGTTCGATGTGATACGGGTGATGTTGATACGGTTCAGAAGTAATAAGGGGTTGTTCTCGCCGGATAAAAATCATATTCATCACAAATTTCTGAAAATGGGATGCAAACCGCATGGAGCTTTATTATATATACTTGGTATCTCTATATTTTTCAGTGGCTTAAATATCATACTCGCCCCTTTTGCCAATATAAATATTTTATTCTTAGCGGATATTATCCTATGGACAGCTCTTAATCTCTGTCTGGACAAACTTAAATGCATATAGAATTTATTTAACGAAAAGAAATTACTTAAAAGGTTTAATTGAATTATGAAAGCATGTTTTATGGGACTTGGCTACATTGGCCTCCCCACAGCAATTATAGCTGCCGAACACGGCATAGAAGTTATTGGTGTAGACATTAACCCGCAGGTTGTCGATATGACCAATCAAGGTTTAATCCATATTGTGGAACCCGGTTTACAGGAATTATGCCGGAAAGTAGTAATGTCCGGCCATCTGAAGGCTTCGGTAAAGCCGGAAACAAGTGATGTATACCTGGTCGTTGTCCCTACCCCGTTCAAAGGAAATCACGAACCGGATATTTCTTATGTGGAAACGGCAACCCGTTCGGTTATCCCCTTGCTGAAGGAAAATGACCTGTTCATCATCGAGTCTACTTCGCCGGTAGGGACAACGGACAAGATGACTGATTTAATTTTCTCCCTCCGTCCGGAGCTGAAAGGGAAAATCTACATTGCTTATTGTCCGGAACGTGTATTACCGGGAAATGTCATTTATGAACTGGTCCATAACGATCGTGTCATCGGTGGGATCAACCCGGAGTCGACAGAGAAAGCGATCGGGTTTTATAGCCGGTTCGTCAAAGGAACCCTGCACAAGACAAATGCTAAAACGGCGGAGATGTGCAAACTGACCGAGAACTCCTCCCGTGACGTACAGATCGCTTTCGCCAACGAACTGTCGCTCATTTGCGACAAGGCCGGCATCAATGTTTGGGAACTGATTGAACTGGCCAACAAGCATCCGAGGGTTCATATCCTGCAACCGGGTTCCGGCGTAGGAGGCCATTGTATTGCCGTCGATCCTTATTTCATTACGGCTGAGTTTCCCTATGAATCGCAATTGATAGCGAAAGCCCGTGAGATCAATAACTACAAGGCTTTCTGGTGTGCCGAAAAAGTAGAGAATGCCATGCTTAAGTTCGAACTGGAACATAACCGGAAACCAGTCGTTGCCATGATGGGACTGGCTTTCAAACCTGATATCGACGATCTGCGGGAATCACCAGCCAAGTATATCACGACAAAAGTCATGCAAAGCCGTAACAATGCAGATATTCTCGTGGTGGAACCGAATGTTCGTGAGCACAAAATATTCAAACTCACCAACTACAAAGAGGCATACGAAAAAGCCGACATAATCGTCTTCCTGGTGGCTCATAAGGAGTTCAAGGAGTTACCCAGGAAAGAGAATAAAGTGATATTGGATTTTTGCGGGATATATAAAAAATGATGGTTAAATCAAGAACACAAAGAAGCATACAAAACGTTCGGATAGCATTGATTTATTATTTTATCAATCTAATAATCAGCTTTATATCCCGTAAGATCTTCATTGAATATCTAGGAACAGAAATTTTAGGGCTGAACACGACTGTCGTCAATCTCCTTCAATTCTTAAATCTTGCGGAACTTGGTATCGGGGCAGCAATATCCTATACACTCTATCAACCACTAGCAGATAATAATAGAGACAAGATCTGTGAGATAGTTTCAGTTCAAGGATACATGTACCGTAAAATTGCAGGATTTGTAATTTTGGGTTCATTTATCCTTATGTGTTTCTTTCCGTTCATTTTTGCCAAAACCCAGCTACCTTTATGGTATGCTTACGGCACATTTTTCGTATTACTAACCAGTTCACTGGCCAGCTACTATTTTAACTATCGTCAGATAGTATTGACTGCCGATCAGAAAGACTACAAAATTACGATCCATGTAAAAAGTATTACCATCATCAAATCCGTTCTACAAATCCTAGCAATAGTTTATTTGTCTGACGGATATGTATGGTGGTTACTTTTGGAATTCATAGCAGTAATTTTTACAACAATCTCCGTAAATCTTCTGCTAAGACGGGAATACCCCTGGTTATCTGCCCGGATAAAAACAGGTAAAGAGTTAAAAGGAAAATATTCAGAAATCATAAAAAAGACAAAACAACTCTTTTTCCATAAAGTGGGAGGATATGTACTTACCCAAACAAGTCCTTTGATCATATATGCTTACACATCCCTGACACTGGTAGCCGTTTATGGGAACTATATGTTGATCATCATGGGGATTATGGCATTACTTGCCGCCATATTCAACAGCATAGGAGCCGGAGTAGGGAATCTGGTCGCATCAAGTGATAAAGATCATATTCTGAATGTATTCGAAGAATTATTCTGTTCTCGTTTTTTATTTGTTGGAACAGCATGTTACTGTGTTTATCGATTGGCACCCGCTTTTATTACTTTATGGGTCGGGCCGGAATATCAACTAGATAATTTATCGCTGATACTAATGGTTGCAATCATGTATATAAACCTGATCCGTACAGTTGTCGATTCATTTATCAATGCTTATGGCCTATTCCAAGATATCTGGGCACCGATTGCTGAAGCAATATTAAATATAGGACTATCCGTCCTGTTTGGATATTGGTGGGGAATACCAGGCATACTTTGCGGTGTCTTGATCAGTTTACTTCTGATCGTTTTTACCTGGAAACCTATATTCCTGTTCCGAAAGGGATTCAAGACTTCCATTAGCAATTATATTTACTTATATATCAAATCGATTATATCGTTACTATTTACAACGGTTATAGTACTCTATATTTCCAACTATATCGACCTTAACCCCGCTTCTTCTTATATTAACTTTATATTGTATGCATCATTGACCGGAAGCTTGTATCTCATTCTTTTACTGATACCGCTATATCTTTTTAATAAAGGAACCAGAGATTTTGTAAAAAGAATCACACACATAAAACTGTATCCCTTCGATCGATTTTAACCATGTACCTATATCTGATTTTCATACTATTGCTTGCCGGTAGTTTTCTCGAAATCTTCGACAGCAAAAGACAAGGGACCGCTCAAATTATTTATTATCTTACACTCTCTATCCTATTCCTGTTATCTTTTCTCAGATGGGAAAGAGGCACCGATTGGAGTGGATATTATGACTATTTCAGTAATATATATGACCTTGATTTTTCCAACAATTTCGAAAACGGATTCATATTTCTGAATTATTGTATCCACTACCTGTTCAACAGCTACACTGTTCTATTATTTATTTTAGCTGCTATACAATATTTTTTTATATCGAAAGCTATCCGGTATTTATCCATATATCCTGTATTAAGTCTGCTTTACTATTTTTCTGTCACAAAAGGAGGGATATTCTTTGTACGACAATATATAGCCCTGGCAATTCTGATGTATTCCATCAGGTATGTAATAGAAAAAAAAATATATATGTTCCTTTTTGCTGTTATTATAGCTTGCATGATCCATCGTACAGCGTTACTATTTCTACCGGTGTATTTCATCTTCGATAAAGACATTAAAATAAAATATTATATAATTATATTGCTGGTACTAATACCGATGGCTTTTTATATATCAACAGTTTTTGATTCTATCAGCACAGGTTTGGTCAACTCGATCATTGAAAATAAGATCAATAACTATATTGATAAAAGCGCTTCCGGAGAAACTTATGGAGTAGAATTATCCAAATCAACTATACTAATCAGGGGAGTAATAAAACGGGGATTTATCATTTTGCTATATTTTCTGTTTATGAGAGAAGAACTATCAAATAATAATATCACACGGGGACTATTCAATATATATATTTTCGGAACCTGCTTATACATATTGCTTACTCCCCTATCAGAACAACTAAGCCGGGTTTGTCTGTATTTTGATATATTCGATATTTTCCTGTTCCCACTATTACTGGAGAAGCAAGAAAGATGGAATAAATTATTATTCTTCAGCCTGATAATAACATTTTCATTCATCAGATTACATAGTTCTATCGAACTTCGAAAAGAATTATTTATTCCTTATAAGTCTATATTCAACAAAGAACAAATCGTAGAAATCGGTTAAAATAACATCTAATGAAAGTATTATATATTTCAAGAGTCAATCCTTTTATCAATGGAGGAGGTCCTTTCGCTTCAAGAGCCTACATTGATGCCTTTATGGAACTATCGGAACATTTCACATTAATGATCGCCGATAACTGTATCGTACCTGATAATTATAAACAATCGGCCGATATTGTATATGTCCCCAAACGTCCTTTCAAGGAAAAGTTATTGTTCCCATTTACTGGCAGGCTACATCGTTTTATTCCTTTTATCTATGATTATTGGCAAAACATAAATGAAGATAGGTTCGATACAGTTGTCTTAAATGGAGGTGTACTGGCAGGAGACATGGTAGATTTTTTCAAAAGTAAAAAGTTAAAAGTGATGACTATTCACCATAATGTAGAACGCCGGTACCACAAAGATAACAAGACTATTGAATCTTTTGGCGGATTGTATGCCGGCTATATAAACAAAAATGAAAAAAAGGCTTTATTAAACAGCGATTTGAACCTATCTATCAGTAATGATGACATTCAGGAGTTCAAAGATATATATGATTTGCCTGAAAATATCCGGATGAAATACCTCGGATGCTTCGAGAATAAAGAAAGAAGGACAGAAAATATCCTTTTGCAACCGGACAATTGCACATTAGCCATAACCGGGAGTTTGCACGACTATCAGACAGAAGACGGTATAACCCACTTTCTGAAAGAACTTTATACACCGATTATCAGTAAATATCCGGATATCAATATTATAATAGCCGGCAGAAACCCCGGAAAAAAACTAATAGAAAAATGTAAACGCTCTAATATAGAACTGATAGCTAATCCGGAAAATATGGATGCAGTTATAAAAAAATCATCCGTCTATATAGCTCCGGCACGGTTGGGTAGCGGACTTAAACTACGAGTCATGGATGGATTAAGAAACGGCAAAGCCATACTGACTCATCCTACTTCAGCAAAGGGTTACGATCTTTTTCATAACAAAGACTATTTTAAACAATATCATTCCGTAGAAGACTTTATGGAAAAATTGGATTATTTATTAAACAATCAGTTTAATCCTCTCTGTATCAAAACAGACTATGAGAAATATTTTTCATTCCCAAGTGGATTGGAAAGGCTTAAAGTAATATTAAATGAAGAATTGAATAATGAAAGTACTATATATAAATCCTAATATAAATCATCACAAATTACCCTTTTATGATGCATTGAGAAATATCTATGGTCAGGATAATGTTATTTATGCGACTCCTTTGATTCATGAAGAAAATCGAATAAAAATGGGATTTGACAGTTACCAGCAAGAAAATTGGCTTTATCACATACAGCCTTCTAATTTTACTGAATTTTCAAACCTTTTTTACGAAGCGGATATAGTCCTATGCAGTATAAGAGATTATTATCGGTTAATGGAGAAACGTTTACAAAGCGGTAAACTGACATTCTATTTTTCAGAACGATGGTTTAAGGAAGGGATTGGGAAATTTCGTTTACTGCATCCTAAAATTCTCAATCTTGTATACCAATTTAGAAAATTATCTACTTATCCGAATTTCTTCTATTTGGCACAAGGAGAGTATGCCGCATATGATTTTAATTATCTGGGTATTTGTAAGAATCGCATTTTCAGTTTCGGATATTTTACATCTATCAATCAAACAGTTAGAGGTAACCATTTGCTTCCAAAAGAGAAAATCAACCTATTATGGTGCGGAAGGATGCTAAAATTGAAAAGGGTCGATTTATTAATCAAAGCATTCTGTGATCTGCAAAAGAAAAATAACAACATTCATTTAACCCTCGTTGGCAATGGTCCTGCTTCTAAATGTTTAATAAAATATTTACATAAACATGCCCTCCCTTCAAATTATACGCTATATGATTTCCTTCCGGTTACCGAAGTTCGATATTTGATGCAGCAGGCTGATATATATGTACTACCGAGTAACGGACATGAAGGATGGGGGGCCGTCATCAATGAAGCAATGGCAGAATCATGTGCAATAGTAGGAAGCAACAAGATTGGCGCCGTCAAAAGCATGTTGTCTCATGGCATAAATGCGATGATTTTTCCGTCAGGGAATCTACAGGCACTAAAAGAATGTATATCATCCCTAACAGGTGATCCTATACTATTGGCTAAGTTAAAAAAAGAGTCCAACGCATTAGTTAACAATCTTTGGTCTGCTTCTACCGCTGCTTTCAGATTCTCTATGGTCGTTGATGCCATATTGAATAAGGAGGATTATAATATATATCGAGAAGGTGTAATGAAATTATTAAAGTATGATAGTAATAAGATTATATAGGATCGGAAATTTACTGCATAGAAAATCATGGTTCAGATTAGCTAAGCTGGTATCTTACTTAAATCGGTTTTTGTTTGCTGTATGGCTACCTTCTTCCGCAAAGATTGGCCGTAATTTCAAGCTTGGATATGGCGGGCTAGGCGTTGTTATTCATAAAGACGCTATAATCGGAGATAATGTTTTAATTGCCCAGAATGTAACAATAGGGAGAAATTTTGGTGATAAAAAAGTACCTGTCATAGGTAATGATGTTTATGTAGGTACAGGCTCTGTTATTTTTGGAGAGATAACCATTGGAAATAATGTCATTATTGGTTCCAATACATTAGTCAATAAAAGCATACCTGATAATACGACAGTTGTAGGTAACCCGATGAAGATTATTCAAAGTAACCGTATCAAAAAATATTATGAATTAGACACCAAAACAGATTCATGTAAAAAAACAGTTTTGAAGAATCATTAAATGAGACATCTTATATTATACTATAATACAATACGTTTTCTAAAGTTCAAACAACTATTCTTTCAGCTTTGGTACAGAGGTAAACGATTGGTATGGAAAACATTCCGATTTCGATATTCTTTTGATCATACTAAAGAAGGATTTCCTTTACATATTATAGATTTCATACATAAATATATTAGTGCAGAAGGGATAAATTCTTTTCACTTTTTAAACAAAACCTCTGAATTTACAATTTGGGATGACGAACGACATGGAAAATTATGGTCATACAATTTGAATTATATGGATTTTCTTCTTCAAGACAATTTATCTTTACAGAAGAAATTTTATTGGATCAATAAATTTATAATTGATTTAAAATCTAACAAGAATGGATTAGAACCGTATCCTATAGCCCTGCGTGGTGTAAACTGGATAAAGTTTTTTTCCAAATATTATCTATTAATTCCTCCCGAAAATACAAAAAATTGGAATACATCGTTATATAACCAATATAGAATTTTATCTGATAACCTTGAATATCACTTATTAGGCAACCATTTATTAGAAGATGCATTTTCTTTGTTGTGGGCCGCACTTTATTTTAAAGACAACTTTTTTTATGAACAGGCCACACAATTATTATATAGTGAATTGGAAGAACAAATACTTCCTGATGGTGCACATTATGAACTAACTCCGATGTACCATGAAATATTGCTGGACCGTTTACTTGATTGCATCAATGCCGCTAAATATAATATGCGGTTCGATCAACAGAAATACATTGTAAAATATATGGAATCAAAAGCTATAAAAATGCTCGGATGGCTAGAAGCTATCATCTATACTGATGGTTCCATGCCTTTATTCAATGACAGCACCTATGGTGTAGCTCCAATAGCCAGGGATTTGTTTCTGTATGCTAAACGACTGGGATTAACCTGGTCAAAAGAAAATTTGAAGGAATCCGGTTATCGAAAATTTGAATCTTCCGGATTTGAAATGGTACTGGATGTCGGTAATATCGGTCCGGACTACATTCCCGGACATGCTCATGCCGACACTTTCAACTATGAATTACGGATTGATGGGAAACCTTTCATCATCGACTCTGGTATCTCGACCTACGAGAAAAATGTACGGCGACAATATGAACGTGAGACACAGGCGCATAATACGGTTCGGGTTGCAGGTCAAAGCTCCAGCAATGTCTGGGGAGGTTTCCGGGTTGCCCAACGGGCTAAAATCACTTACCTGAAAGAAGAGCGTAACAGTATCACTGCCCGCCATAACGGATTCAGGCAACTGGGTGTCGAACACCAACGACGATTTAATATGAAAAACCGGGAGATTACGATTGAAGACCAGCTTATACCCGCCAAAGGAGCAAAAGGGATCAACTATATACATCTACATCCCGATGTCACGATTCTGTCGGTCGATATGGATTCAGTAAAGACAGACCGTGGAACCATCTCCTTCTCCGGGGCGGACAAAGTATGGATTGAATCCTGTGAGATCGCTTTTGAATATAATAAACTGATTCCGACAAAAAAAATATGCCTGGCTTTTACCAACCAAATGCAATATACAATCAGGCATAACATCCAATAAACATTTATCATTAATGAAAATCTTATTTTTAACTGATAATTTTCCGCCGGAAGTGAATGCGCCGGCTACCCGGACTTACGAACATTGTAAAGAATGGGTAAAACAAGGGGAAGAAGTCACGGTCATCACCTGTACTCCTAATTTTCCTCAGGGGAAAGTATATACAGGATACCGTAACCGCCTCTATCAAAAAGAAATAATGGATGGTATCCGTGTAATACGGGTATGGAGTTACATCACGGCAAACGAAGGTTTTCTGAAACGGACACTCGACTATATCAGTTTCTCCGTTACTTCTTTCTTTGCCGGGTTATTTCAACAGGCTGATATAATCATTGCCACCTCTCCCCAATTTTTCACAGCCTTGTCGGGACGTACCCTTTCTTTCTGGAAAAGAAAACCCTGGATCATGGAAGTCCGCGATCTATGGCCCGAATCCATCAAAACAGTCGGTGCCATGAAAGAAAATCCTATAATCCGCTTTCTGGAATGGGAGGAAAAAAGATGTTACCGCTCTGCCAAAAAAATCATCGTTGTAACGGACTCATTCAAAAAGAGGTTAAGCGAAAAAGGAATCCCTCTCCAAAAGATAGAAGTTATAAAAAACGGGGTAAACAGGGAATTGTTCACTCCCATGTCTAAAGATCAAGTATTACTTGAACAGCTGAATTTAAAAGATAAAAAAATCATCGGTTATATCGGCACTCACGGAATGGCTCACAAACTGGATTTTATCCTTGAATGTGCGGCTGGGATGGAGGGGAAAAACAACTATCACTTCCTGTTCCTGGGAGCCGGAGCCGAGAAGAGTAAACTGCTGAAACTAAAGGATGACTTAGGAATCAAAAATGTTACGATGCTCGATCCGGTATCCAAGCAGGATGTAAAAAGATACATTTCCATCCTTGATGTTGCATTGATCAATTTGCGTAAATCAAATTTATTCACGACAGTCATTCCTTCAAAAATCTTTGAAAATGCAGGCATGGAAATACCGATCCTGATGGGAGTGGACGGAGAGGCACGTCAGATAATCGAGTCGTACGAAGCCGGATTATGTTTCGAACCCGAATCAAAAAAAGACTTCGAGCGTCAACTCGACAGGCTCCTCTCCGATCCTGTCTTATATGAACAATGTAAAGCCGGATGCAGAAAACTTGCACACGATTTTGACAGAAAAGTACTCACCGGACAAATGCTGAATATAATAAAAGAAACAAAATGAAAAAGATTATGCTAGTCTTCGGCACACGTCCCGAAGCAATAAAAATGGCTCCGTTAATCAAAGAGTTTCAGAAACATCCTCATCTGTTCCAAACAGTCGTTTGTGTTACCGGACAACACCGGGAGATGTTGGACCAGGTCCTTCGCATCTTTGACATACATCCTGATTATGACCTGAATATTATGAAGCAGGGGCAGGACCTGTATGACGTTACAGCCCGCGTACTTACCGGAATGAGAGATGTGCTGAAAGAATCCCGTCCAGATCTGGTGCTGGTACACGGCGACACAACCACATCTACAGCGGCAGCACTGGCTGCCTTTTACCAGCAGATACCGGTCGGACATATAGAAGCCGGATTACGGACACACAATATATACAGTCCCTGGCCGGAAGAAATGAACCGGCAACTGACCGGTAGAATAGTATCTTATCACTTCGCTCCGACAGTCTTAAGCAAAAAAAATCTATTGGAGGAAGGAATAGATGAGAAGCTGATTACAGTAACAGGTAACACTGTCATAGATGCCTTGTATCACGTAGTCTCAGAAATAAAAAACAAGGATGAACTGAAGCAACTACTTGCCAGTGAACTGGAAAAGTCCGGTTATAAAACCTCCCGCCTGTCAGAACAAAGTAACCGGAAATTGGTTTTAATCACAGGTCATCGCCGGGAAAACTTCGGTAACGGTTTTATTTCTATGTGTAAAGCGCTCAAAACATTAGCAATCAAATACCCGGACATAGACTTTGTCTATCCGATGCACCTTAATCCGAACGTCAGGAAACCGATAAAGAGTGTGTTTGGAGATATCCGTCTGCCAAATCTATTCTTCATCGAACCATTGGAATATCTGCCATTCGTCTACCTGATGGAACAGTCTGCTATTGTATTGACGGATAGCGGCGGTATTCAGGAAGAAGCACCCGGACTGGGAAAACCGGTCCTGGTAATGCGCGATACCACTGAACGTCCGGAAGCGTTAGACGCCGGAACTGTAAAACTGGTAGGAACAGATTTTATCAGGATACTCGATGAAACATCCCGGTTAATTGAGGATAAAAAATATTACGACCAAATGAGTAAAGCCGTGAATCCTTATGGAGACGGTTTGGCTTGCCAACGAATTGTTACTAAAATAAAAGAGATTTTATGAAGACTTTAAACAAATGCATCCTTTGTTTCTTTTGCTCATTGTACTCTATCCTGGCAATAGCCCAGGTTCCGCAGGAGTTACTTGATAAGGCCAAGGCTGCCGGCATGACAGAAGAACAGATACAGCAGGAAATTACCAAACGTTTAAACAGCAGCGGGACGAAACAATCAGTAATCCCGGCCAGCGAACAACCGGTAACCGACCGGATCATGATAACAAATGAGATCCCTCCAATCGACATACAACGGAAAGATAACACCTCTGAAGACAGTCTAAAAAACCAGGTCTTCGGTCGTGAGATATTTTCCAATAAAAACCTGTCTTTCGAACCGAATATGAATATGCCGACTCCCAGAAATTATCCATTGTCAGCCGGTGATGAAGTACTTATTGATGTATGGGGAGATTCGGAGTTAAACCTGAAGCTGACTTTATCACCCGAAGGAACGATCATCATTCCCAATGTAGGACCAGTCGCTTTAAGCGGGCTGACAATCGAAGAAGCAGAAAACCGGATCAAGCAGGAGTTGGGAAAAATCATGTGGAACCTGGTAGACGGAAAAGAGCCGAATACATTTGTTTCGGTCGGACTAGGGAAAATCCGGAGTATTAAAGTAAATATTGTTGGAGAAGCGGTTGCACCGGGTACCTACACCTTATCTTCGCTAGCCTCCTTGTTCAATGCTTTATACGCAGCAGGTGGAGTGAACGACATCGGTTCCCTCCGTAATATCCGGGTATATCGTAACAATAAGGAAATAGCCAATCTGGATGTATACGATTATCTGCTTAACGGAAAATATGATACCAATATCCGGTTGGAAGACAATGATATGATTATTATCGAACCTTATGAGCAACTGGTTAACACACACGGGAAAATAAAACGTAACCGTACATTCGAACTCCGTAAAGGAGAGACATTGGAAGACCTGCTGAAAATGGCAGGGGGATTCACCGGAGACGCTTTTACAGAAGACGTGACAATCAAACGGAAATCAGGTTCCCGTTATCAGATTGCTACCGTAACCGCTGAAGAATTTCCTACATTTGTCCTTCAGGACGGCGACTCCCTGTTAGTAGACTCCGTAATTCCTTTTTATGACAACCGGATCACGATTACCGGTTCCGTATGGCGTCCCGGAGAATATGAATTAAGCCCGAAAGTTCATACCGTCAAACAGTTGATCAAACAGGCGGCCGGGCTAAAAGGAGATGAATTTATAGGCAGGGCGCATCTTACCCGTCTGAATCCCGACTTCACCAGTACGGTTATTGCCATAGATATACAAGGTATAATGAACGGGGAAATCCCGGACATGGAATTACAGAAAGAAGACAAATTATATATACCTTCTTTATTTGAACTCCGGGAACCTTATACCGTCAAAGTCGGCGGAGCAGTCAACAATCCGGACACAGTTATCCCTTTCAGCAAAAATATGACGGTGGAAGATGCCATCATTCTTGCCGGAGGACTACAGGAATCCGCCTCGACGATCAATGTTGAAGTAGCCCGCCGGATCAAGGATCCTACGGCTGATAAAAGTACGAACCAGGTTTCCAAAGTATATACTGTTGCATTGAGCGATGAACTGCAACTGCCATCCAAATCATCCGGGGCCCATGCAGATACACTTTTTACTCTTGAACCGTTCGATGAAGTTTTTGTCCGTTTCTCTCCGGGATATGAAAAACAGGAAGTCGTAAAAGTAAATGGGGAAGTCACTTTTGCCGGTGACTATGCTTTACCTTATAAAAACACACGCCTGAGTGATATTATCGCTCAATCGGGAGGAGTAACTCCGGATGCTTATGTGAGAGGAGCTAGTTTAAAACGCCAGTTGACGGAAGATGAAATCCGCCAGGTGGAAACATTGTTGCAACTAAGTAATAACAACAAGCAGAGTAAGGATTCTATCGCCTTGTCGCTTACCAATATAAAGAACTATTCTGTCGGAATCGATTTACAACAGGCACTTACCCACCCGAAAAGTACCTATGACCTGGTTCTCCGTGACGGGGATATCATTTATATACCTCAGTTACAGAGTACAGTGAAAATCAGCGGGGCCGTTACCTATCCGAACAGTATCACATATACCAAAGGAATGTCCGTCCGCGATTGCCTGTCACAGGCCGGAGGATATAACGATACTTCCCGCAAATATCCGATTGTAATTTATATGAACGGAAAAGTAGCGACCACCCGTAAAGTTGGTATTTTCTTTAAACGTTATCCAAAGATCGAGCCGGGTTGTGAAATAGTCGTTCCAAGTAAAAGCCAACGTGACAGAAGGGCGAACCTGGCTGAAATACTCAGCATCACAAGTTCTACGACTTCTATCGCTGCCATGTTGACTTCATTGATAAATTCTCTCAAATAAACTTTGTAGTAAAGGATGATAAACAAGAGTGAAAAAAAGACTGATAAGACAGAATTGGATATAGATATTATAGCCGTTATACAGTTCTTATGGTCAAAAAGAAAACTATTTCTGAAAAGTAGCGGAATAGCGGTGATTATAGGACTTGTCATTGCATTCAGTATCCCGAAAGAATACACCACAACCGTCAAACTGATGCCCGAAACAAACAATACGGCAAGTAAGATGGGGAATCTCGGAGGACTGGCAGCCATGGCTGGAATAGATATAAACAGCGGAAACAGCCAGGATGCTATTTCACCCGAAGTTTATCCGGATATTGTTCACAGTACTCCGTTTCTTCTGGAACTTTTCCCTCAGGAAGTAACGAATAAGAAGAAAACGTTGAAAATGTCTCTGTTCAATTATCTGAAAGGACATCAGAAAGAGGCATGGTGGAATCTGATCATACAAGCCCCGCTGAAAGGTATCTCCTATCTCATCGAAATGCTGGGAGATGAAGATCACCAGCCAGACAAGATAGATCCTTTTTTTCTTACCAAAGAGCAAAAAGATATCATAAAGAAATTACAGGAACGGATATCGATCTTTGTAGATAAGAAAACGCAGGTAGTAACCGTTTCCGTCCAGATGCAGGATCCGGTTATCTCAGCACGAGTAACGGATAATGTAGTGGAAAAATTGAAAAAATATATCACCAACTACCGGACACAAAAAGCAAAAAAAGATCTGGAATTTACAGAGAAAGTACTAAAAGAGGCTCAGGATGCCTACTATAAAGCCCAACAAACGTATGCCGCATTTGAAGACGGTAATAAAAATATCGTTTCAGCCAGTTACCGGACAGAGTTAGAACGGTTGAAAAATGAGATGACACTGACATTCAATGTCTATAACACATTAGCGCAAAAACAGGAACAGGATAAATTGCGGGTACAGGAACAAACACCTGTCTATACCATTATAGAACCTGCTTCCGTCCCCCTGAAAGCTTCAACACCTAAAAAAGTACTGATCCTTATCGGTTGTATTTTTCTTGACTTGATAGCAATAAGCGGATATGTACTGATCAGAGACAGGCAAATATTCTGATCAGTACATATTCTTGTAGTCGGAGTTACGACCGGCTGATCTGCAACCCCTTATCGGAAAGGCTCATCTCAACGAAACGGGCATTCGGATTATGCGGCGAAGCAGTCAGCTGCCTGCGTATTTGTAAGGCCGCATCCGGATCTTTAGCGACGATATACAGATAACCGCCTCCACCTGCTCCGGGTAATTTATATCCCAAGGCATACTCTTTAATCTGGGTGATAAGTGCCTCTACTGCCGGAGGATTTGTTCCGGAATCGAGTGCTTTCTTTTGTTCCCAGGTCTTTGCGATAAGTTTGCCGTAGGTTTCAAAATTACCGCATTGGATGGCTTCAAACATATCCAGGGCATGTGTTTTCATTTCTGAGAGTAGGCGGAGATGAGTAGCACTGTTTAGGAACATCCCCTGCACGATCTCAGCCAGGATATTTTTTGCCGTACGGGTTATACCGGTATAATAAAGTAAATGACAGCCCTGATATTGCGGGTCTGTAAACAAATATTCCGGCAACCAGCGCACAGAAGGATTCTGGTTGAATCCCTCTCCCGTTTGTAAAAGTTTCAGCCCGTGCAATACCCCACCATACTGATCCTGCCAGCCTCCGCCGGTTGTCAGCAATTGTTCCAGTATCAATGTGCGGTATCCAATCTTACTTTTATCCCAGGCCAGACCGCAAAAATCAGAGATTGCCCCCAGAACCGTCGCTGCCAGGATAGAACTGGTACCAAGTCCGGAACCGGCAGGAATAGCCGCCAGTAAAGTTACCTCCAACCCGCAACCGAAACTCTTCAACTGATCTTCCAGCGAAGGGTAATGCTCTGCTGAAAATTCCGGGACAAACCCGGCAAGTGCCAACGCAGCTTTCGGTATAGAGAAAGGAGAACCGATCTTTTTATAATCATGCAATTCATCCCAGGTTGAAACAACCTCCATAGCCCCCAGGTCTATGGAACGCAAAATAATTTTATATTCTTTCGATGGCTTGACATATACTTGCAACGGCGGCTGGCCATTCAGTTCGATAGCTACATTAACCACGTTTCCACCGGCATACATACAGTAAGGAGGTGTGTCAGTCCATCCGCCAGCCAGGTCGATACGTACCGGACTACGTCCCCAGACAATCTGATCGCGATAGACATTCAGGAAAGGAGATTGTTTTTCACGGGAAACAGACCCGATCAGTCCTTCTCTCAACAATGAAAAAGCATCCTGTTGTTCCTCTTCATAAGGTTTCCCTTCCAGTTGCAATACACGAGCCCGGAACATCCGGTTATGTATCCGTTTCATTAAAGGAACTTCAGAGGAAAGCACCTCAGGTAAAGCCAGATTTCCACCGGCAAATTCACGTGCAGCATCAGCAAGGTCCAACTGATAGAAGACACTTTTCTCGTGATTAGCGGCCAGCATCGGCCAGTTGGCATAACGGAACTTTTCACGTTGGGCAAACAACCGATCCAGATTCGCATAATCAGATAATTCATTCGCCGACATTTTCCGGGAAGTTTCCCATATCTTACGGCCATTTTCCAGTCCGGGTTCGGAAACCATCCAGCGTATTACCAGTCCTAATTCGTCCACATTTTTACAAACGGGGAACAACGGGGCATTCTGTAAATCATCAAAAGGTTCGAATGTTACTCCCCTATCCTTTACCCATTGAATGACAGGACATCCCATGAAAAGCGTTTTCTCATTGTCAGATGCCCCTTTAAACGGATCATTAAAACCATAAGGACGTGCAGCCCAGTCTTGCTCACCGACCGGAACGACATCGATACAAACACCGGAGGGCAGATCCAATTCCCAGTTATTTGCCGGGACACCGGTTATTATATGGCGGTTATCCAGTTTCCAATTCTTTCCTATATAACTGTTTTCAATCCATAGCTCAGAGTTCTCGGCTGTCAGCGTCAAATCGATAGCTGCATTCTGCACGAACATGGCCGGATGAGGTTTAACCTTACGGTGCATAATTGCCCGCTGGTCACGTACCAGATTCTGAACGGCTAATGTGGAAGAGATCAGTTCACGACTCGTGCCATAATGGTAAAACTCTCCTCCTTCCAATGGTAAAATAGCCACACTTAACTGATTCAGTTCAGTATCGGCAATACGGGGATGTTCTCCCAATGCCAGTCCAAATTCAGAATACAAATCGTAAGATTTCATAGTCTTCCCGTCGGCTGTATAAGAATGTTTCATCAGCAACTCCATTGCCCGGTCGCTAAATAACCAAACCCCTATATCCATCAGGAAAAGATGTGTCTGTGCCAACTTCCCCAAATCATCCAAAGAAGGCTTCTGAAGCATAAAGTCCAGTTTATCGGGCGTCTGCCGGTCCGACACAAACACACCATGGTTGGTCGCCAAGGCAGGATCGACCCACAATCCGTAACAAACAACATCCACCTCCGGAATATCCTGTAACGGCTCACTGTTTCTTATATACACATCACCACTGGCAATCAGGGTATGGAGTGAATCCGGCGCTTTATGCATGATCTCCTCATATAAAGGAAGTTGCAGGGATAGCAGATTTTGTGATAACTTTTGCCCTCTCGCCCATCTGAAAACAGGTATCGGAGTCAAAATCTTTCCCGACGGGGCATATCCGGGTAACCGCCGGCTTTGACCTCCGGCATGCAACAAAATTCTTTTTTCTTTTGCCAGCCATTCCTTTACAGGTATTTGAGGTGCTTCATTTTGCCGGCATGCTTCGATCAACCAGGTTGTACCACCACCGGAACCAAGCCGTGCCCCTACCGGGTCGGAAGTACAAAACCATTCATCCACATTTACTTTCGCTATCTTGTGGAAACTATTCACCAAATTGGGCGGTAACGATAATAATTTCTTCATATTTATATATGTATCAGGAAACGATGAAATCATTCCTGCCTAGTTATTCTATCTTTATCACAAAAGTAGTTTTTCCTTCCATTATGATCACACGTAAGTTAAATTTTAATTTAATTTTACCATTCAATATGCCATTGGTTTAAATTATTATATTCATATTTGTAGTGAAAAGCAACTTACATATCCAGTTGACGATAAAAAACGTTGGTTTTTACTAATCACCCCCTATCATTTAGTTTTCTAACGTATCTTTAGTTATTCATTTAATATTCAATTGTATGATATACGGTTATGTAAGAGTCAGTACGGATAAGCAGAGTACTGAAAATCAGCGATTTGAAATTGAAAAGTTCGCAAAAGCCAAAAGCATGCGTATTGATCGCTGGGTAGAAGAAACAATCAGTGGAACAACAGATGTTGCAGAACGGCAACTAGGACGGTTAATCAAGCAAATCCGTAAAGGAGACATCTTGATTACAACTGAGTTATCCCGTTTAGGTCGTAACCTGATGCAGGTTATGAGCTTCCTCCATCAATGCATGGAGAGAGACATTTTCGTGATAACAGTAAAAGAACGCTATGAGTTGGGAAACAACATCAACAGCAAAATCCTGGCCTTTGCTTTCAGCCTGAGTGCCGAGATAGAACGTAACCTGATTTCTCAACGTACAAAAGAAGCGTTGGCACGAAAGAAAAAAGAAGGGACAAAACTAGGTCGTCCCAAGGGGGGAAAGTCGGAACAGTACAAACTGTCCGGTAAAGAAAATCTCATTCGTAAACTTCTGGAAGAAAAGAAAACCAGATTGTACATCAGTAAAAAGTTAGGAGTAAACAGACAAACTTTAAGAGATTTCATGAGGATGAACCCGGAGTTAGACTGATTATAGAAATATTAAGTTTTTTGTCGCCCGAAGAACATGTGTCCCAATTGTTAAACAATGCAATCCAGGTGAATAAAATCTAAGCTAAATTGTTTATTTATAGTTGTTTGTTCTAAATACATAAGAAAAATGTGTATTGAAACATCTAATATTAATACTGTTTGTGTTCTGAAGGAATATTTTATCCACCATTACACTCTCATTATGAAAACATTAGATACAATTATCGATCAACAAAAAATTAATTTTTAATGATTCACATATCAGAAGCAAATAACAGGCCGTCTTCGGACAAGACAGACATTTTTTTGAGAATAAAAAAGAGATTGTAAAAATTACACCAAGAGAAAAAATTCAAGGAATAAAGTGATATGGATATAAGTATTTAAGTTAAAAGCTAAGAAGTTATTCTATTAGGCGCAGCAAGGAATAGAAAGAACAAGAACTCTGGGATTCTACTTTAGTAAATAATTACTTGTGTATTGAGAAAACTTCATTTTTTCATCTCACTTTTACACATTATTATACTATAAATTAACTAATTGTGAATAAATATACTATCTTTGGGATAAATTGCGCTAGTAGAAATATTCGTTGAACCTTATAAAAAGAAAAAAGTATGGAAAGAACACTTGTTATATTAAAACCATGCACCATCCAGCGAGGTCTGATTGGTGAAATAATTGCCCGTTTTGAAAAAAAGGGATTGATACTGGAAGGCATGAAAATGACCTGGTTGACGGATGAGATTTTAAGCGAACATTACGCTCACCTGAAAGAAAGGTCTTTTTTTCAAAGGGTTAAAGACGCAATGGCTGTATGCCCTGTGATTGTTTGTTGCTGGAAAGGAGTCGATGCGGTAAATGTAGTGCGTACGCTGGCCGGATCAACCAATGGAAGAAATGCCGCCCCGGGAACCATCCGCGGAGACTACAGCATGAGTGTACAGGAAAATATCGTACATGCCTCCGATTCACCGGAAACAGCCGCAATCGAATTGAAAAGATTTTTCAATGAGGATGAATTATTTAGTTATGAGACAAAAAACCTGCTCAGTCTTTATGCAAACGATGAATTCTGAGAGATAAAGTAAACAAAAAGCCGGAAAAGAGAAATCATAGACTCTTTTCCGGCTTTTTTATTTCTACTATATCATCCTATCCTCCCGAACCGGATGAACAACCTCATTACTAATCTAAAAATCTAATACCATGAAAAACACACTACATTATATAAACAAGCCCATTCTATGAAATGTTCCGAAAAAATAAAGAAATTACTTGCAGTTGTATTATTCCCGAATTGGACCTATATTTGTACTGTATTTTAAACACGAGTACAGACAAAAAATTAAAAGAAAACAATATGCACAGTTGGTTTGAATGTAAAGTCTCCTTTGAAAAAGTACTGGAGAACGGAATGCAAAAGAAAGTAACAGAACCTTATCTGGTCGACGCCCTCTCTTTCACAGAAGCGGAAGCCCGTATCATTGAAGAAATACGCCCGTTCATATCCGGCGAATTTACTGTTACTGACATCAAACGTGCCCGTCTTTCAGAATTGTTCTTCAACGAAAACGGCGACCGTTTCTACAAAATTAAAGTATATTTCATCACACTCGATGAAAAAAGCGGCGCTGAAAAGAAAACGGCTGCACAGATGCTTGCACAGGCTTGCACACTGAAAGAAGCCATCGCCGTACTGGAAGAAGGCATGAAAGGCACCATGGCCGATTACACAATCGCTTCGGTTACAGAAACCATGCTGATGGACGTATTCCCTTTCTCCGTCAATGATGACAAAACGCCCAAATCAGGAGAAGAACTGATTGCCGAACAGAAAAAACAGGCTGAGGACAAAGCACAGGAAGCATGAGTATCTCCCAGAACATAGTACAGTTAAAGGCATCGCTACCGGCAAACGTCACATTGGTAGCCGTGTCCAAGTTTCATCCGGCAGAAACATTGATGGAGGCCTACAATGCTGGCCAGCGTGTCTTTGGCGAAAGCAGGGCACAGGAGCTGACGGCTAAACAAAAAGTACTACCGGGTGATATCGAATGGCATTTTATCGGTCCGCTGCAAAGCAATAAAGTGAAAGATATTGCGCCATTTATCCATACAATCCATAGCATCGACTCACTGAAATTATTACAGGAAGTAAATAAACAAGCCGCAAAAAACAACCGTATAATCCGTGTATTACTGGAGATACATGTTGCTCAGGAAGAGACCAAACACGGACTAAGTCCTGACGAGTGCCGTGAGCTTCTGCAAAACGAACAACTTGCCGAACTAGGCAATATTCAGATATGCGGATTGATGGGAATGGCGACCTATACCGATGACATTGCGCTCATCGAACAGGAATTTCACATCTTACATGAACTTTTCAGCGAATTAAAAGCTATATATTTCATAGGAAATGATAATTTTGCAGTACTATCTATGGGAATGAGTCACGATTATCCGGTTGCCATTCGCCAGGGTAGCACCATGATACGGGTTGGAACCAGTATTTTCGGCGAACGCGAGTACTAACACATTAAATTGAATCTGACATGATTGACATTAAAACCCAATATGCGGGACTAACACTTCGTAATCCGTTAATTGTAGGAAGTTCAGGTCTGACAAACAACCCTGAGCGAAACAAGGAATTCGAAAAGGCAGGTGCCGGAGCGATTGTTCTCAAATCTCTTTTTGAAGAACAAATTGAAATGCAAAGCGATTCGCTTATGCAGGATTCAGACTATCCGGAAGCTGCCGATTATATCCGTGGTTATGTAAAAGCAAACCAGGTAAACAACTATCTGGAACTGATAAAAAAGACAAAAGAACAGTGTACCATTCCTATCATTGCCAGCATCAACTGTTACAAGTCTGATGTGTGGATTGACTTTGCCCGTCAGATAGAGCTGGCAGGAGCCGACGCACTTGAACTGAATGTCTATTTTCTTGAAACGAGTCTGGAATACAATCCCGACGAGATTCGTGACCTTTACGTCAACATCATCCGGAAAGTAAAGGAAACGGTTTCAATACCCGTTATCATGAAAATCGGGAAAAACGTTGGAAACATTCCGGCACTGGTTAATACATTAAAGGTTAACGGGGCAGATGGCGTAGTGATGTTCAACCGCTTTTACCAGCCGGACATCGACATCAACAATATGCAGATAGTATCGGGCAACGTATTCAGCAACCACTCCGACCTGAGCGACACAATCCGCTGGACGGCAATCATTTCAGGTAAGGTTCCCGGAATAAGCATCGCTTCGTCAACCGGTATCCACGATTGGGAAGACGTTATCAAATGCCTGTTGGCAGGAGCTTCTGCCGTACAGATGTGCAGCGCATTATATACTCATGGCGGCGAAATCATATCACAGGTACTTACTTGTATTGAAGAATGGATGCACCAGACACATTATCAGAATCTGGCACAATTCCAGGGTAAACTGAATTATGCCAATATCCCGGATCCGGCCATGTATGAACGTTCACAGTTCATGAAATACTTCTCAAACAGAGACTAAGAAACAAATCTGATAAAACAGAAAAGAGACAGGGTTCCAGCCTTGTCTCTTTTTTATTTATTCCTTAATCATTGTCAGAAGCATTTTAAAACGTTGCACCGCTGTTAAAGCATGCGGTACATTGGCAGGAAGCACCAACGACTCCCCTGCTTTCATCCGGGAATGATTTCCATCGACAACGATTTCCATTTCACCTTCCAGTATTTGTACCAGAGCATCAAAAGGTGCGGTATGTTCACTCAGTCCTTCCCCTTTATCAAAAGAAAACAGAGTAATGTTACCTGCTGCACTTTTCACGATTTGTTTGCTGACAACCCCACCCGCTGAATAATCAACCAAATTGCTTAAATCGACTACAACTCCTTTTTGAAATAATTTTTCCATATCTTTTCTATTTACTGGTTTATAATAATCAATTCTGTTTTTCTTAAAACAACAGATGAAAAACATTTGTTCTCAACTACCCTTCAACAAGCCGGATAAAATATTTTCCACTAAACAATATCAATATTAAAAATATTATCTATCTTTGCATCATTAATAAAGAATACGACATGGAAGCAATCTGCGTAATCAAAGACATATACAAAACATTATATCAGTTTGAAAAGGCTTTTTCAGACGTTCATGAAATTACAATCAACGAAGCAATGCTGCTTTGCTGCCTGAAAGACAACCAGCCCAAATCAGCAGGCACCATCTGTGAATATATCGGATTATCGAACTCACGTGTATCCAAAGTAATCACTTCCGTTGAGAACAAAGGCTTTATCGACCGTACGATGAGTAAGGAAGATAAACGGCAGATGTTCTTTTCTCTTACCCCGAAAGGAAAAGAAAAAGTACAGAAAATGATGAATGCCGAATTACGTTTCGACGGCCTGTTCGGAAAACTGCAACAATGTATGGAAAAGGGATAATCCCTTTTTTTACTTATTTATTTTCCATTAGAAAATATGTATAATAACAATAATAAAGAAAGTAAGATGAAATATTTAGTAATCGGAGGAGTAGCCGGCGGAGCAACAGCCGCCGCACGTCTGAGAAGAATGGACGAAAATGCAGACATTATCCTGTTTGAACGGGGCAAATATGTATCATATGCCAATTGCGGACTACCTTATTATATCGGTGGCGTCATTGCAGAGCGTGATAAACTGTTCGTACAAACCGCCGAAGGTTTTACCGCCCGTTTCAATATTGATATACGGACCGAGCAGGAAGTAACCGTTATCCATCCCAAAGAAAAAAACGTAGAAGTGAAGAATCTCCGCACCGGACAGTCTTATACCGAAAGCTATGACAAACTGGTACTCTCTCCGGGAGCCGAACCTCTGCGTCCCGGCATCGAAGGTATCGACAGCAAAAAGATATTCACCCTACGCAACGTACCCGATACCGATACGATCAAAAAGTATATAGACCGGGAGCATCCCCGCCATGCAGTAGTTGTAGGCGGCGGATTCATCGGACTCGAAATGGCCGAAAACCTGCACGATCAGGGTCTTGATATCGCCGTTGTCGAGATGGCTAACCAGGTAATGGCTCCGCTCGATTATTCAATGGCCGCTATCGTACATCAGCAACTGATTGAAAAAAAGGTAGACCTACGTCTGGAAGACGGCGTATTACGTTTTGAAGAGACGGACGGAGGTATCATCGTCCACCTGAAGAGCGGCAAACAGATTCCGACAGACCTGGTTATCCTCAGTATCGGTGTACGTCCTGAAACAAAGCTGGCCAAAGAAGCCGGACTGGCCATCGGAACCCTGGGAGGGATTGCCGTAAACGATTATATGCAGACCTCCGACCCGGACATTTATGCCCTGGGAGATGCTATCGAAGTGCTCAATCCGGTAACAGGCAAACCGGCTTTAATCCCGCTGGCTGGTCCGGCGAACAAACAGGGACGTATCGTAGCCGATAATATCGTATTCGGCAATCGCGAAACTTATAAAGGTACGATAGGCACTTCTATTGCCAAAGTGTTTGATATTACGGTCGCTGCCACCGGTGCCAATGCCAAGTTACTGAAACGGGAAGGCATCCCCTATCAGTCATCATACACCCACTCGGCTTCGCACGCCGGTTATTATCCGGGAGCCGTTCCGATGTCTATAAAAATAGTATTCTCACCGGACAACGGACAGTTATACGGTGCCCAGATTGTTGGATTCGACGGAGTAGACAAACGAATCGAAATGCTTGCCCAGGTAATACAACGCAAAGGAACAGTCTACGACCTGACCGAACTGGAACAGGCCTACGCACCTCCTTATTCGTCAGCCAAAGACCCCGTCAACATGGCTGGTTATGTTGCAGAGAATATCCTTACCCAAAAGGTCGAAACCATTAACTGGCGCGACATAGCACAGCTGGGCAGCAATTCCCTGTTGGTCGATGTACGCACTGCCGACGAATATAACCTGGGTTCCATACCGGGAGCTATCAATATCCCGGTCGACGAACTGCGCAACCGCCTGCCGGAACTGCCAACCGACAGACCAATCGTAGTGACTTGTGCCATCGGATTACGCGGATATCTGGCTTACCGCATTTTGGTTCAGCATGGTTATAAAAATGTAAAGAACCTGTCGGGAGGATTCAAAACATGGAGTGTAGCGACAGCCGGAATAGCTTCCAAACAAACAGAAGGCAATTCCCAAACAGCAATGACACCAAAAACGTCTACCGCCGCCGCATCTTCTTCTCCCTCACAACAGACTATCCGGATTGATGCCTGCGGTCTTCAATGCCCCGGTCCAGTCATGCAGCTGAAAAAACATTATGCTGAGATAAATACAGGTGACCGTCTTCTGATAACCGCCACCGACCAGGGATTCGGGAAAGATGTAGCCGCCTGGTGCAATATGACCGGAGCACAGCTGGTCGGAGTTGAGAATAAATCGGGAGTCATCCATGCCACAATCGAAAAAGGTGAACCTAAAAGTTCCTGTAAAATGGTGAACGGTACGGACAACAAGACGTTGATTGTATTCAGTGACGACCTGGATAAGGCCCTTGCCTCCTTCGTTATTGCCAACGGAGCCGCCTCGACCGGCAAGAAAGTAACCATGTTCTTCACTTTCTGGGGACTGAATGTCATCAAGAAACGGCAGAAACCGTCTGTTTCAAAAGATATATTCGGCAAAATGTTCGGCTGGATGCTTCCCGCCCACAGCGGTAAACTGAAACTATCGAAAATGAATATGGGTGGTGCCGGAAGTTGGATGATGCGCCTCATTATGAAGAAAAAGCATATCGACAGCCTGGAAAGCCTCATCGCTCAAGCCGCTGAGAACGGTGTCGAAATGATAGCCTGCACCATGAGTATGGATGTGATGGGTGTCAAAAAAGAGGAACTGATGGACAACGTCACGCTTGGCGGAGTAGCCACTTATCTTGAACGGGCGGAAGATGCAAACGTAAACCTGTTCATCTAAACACTCCGGTTATTTTCCAAAGGATATATACCCCATAAAAAAAGCATATATGTTTTGCGTTTAAAACATATATGCTTTGCTTACAAAAGTCCCTTATTTTGATTTCAAAAGTCCTATATTTTTTTCTTGACAAATAAAGGCCTCTATTTCAGGGGCAATGTCGTTACGTCGACATCCGGAGCAGTTCCGTTCGGCTGACGTGTAAAAACGGATTTGAACTCTGTATTATCATTGAAGAAACCGCCGTTACGGAGGAAGAACATATTATCTTCCACCCCACCGGCATAATCCTGACGGACACCGGCACGGGCGGTGGCATCATAAGTGAACATGCCTTCGGTAAGTTCTTTCCACTCTCCTTTAGCCGTACGGGCCCATTGGTTTCCAAAATGGACACTACGTTCCAGATAACCTTGCCCGGGCATAAAGTTTTCAAGGAAAGAATGTGCTCCGGTGTACCATGCGTTTGTCTGCGGCCGCAGAAAACCGGCTATCAATCGCCACTCGCCTTCTTCAGGAGCAAAGAACCAGGCATAATAGGCCGTATTCCCTTTACCGTCCGGATGAACACGGGTAATGACACGATAAGTTTGTCCGGCTTTCCAGGGATATTTCAGATAACTCTGTCCCCCCGACCCTTCGTTACCGAACTCTCCGATATGTACATCTTTTCCCTGCGCCAGCAGCTTGATGCGGTGGTCTTCCGGTATCGCTTTCGGGTCGTCCGTTTCAAACGGGCTCCATACGGAAAACAAGACACGGCGTTCCGCATCGCTATTCGCCTGGATACCGCAATAACCTTCACCGAAACCATTCGTCATAAAATAACTGCCAATCTTATCTTCTCCCTCCGGAACCGTTATTTCATTGTAGAAATATTCGACCGATTCTTCCGGCAATGTATATTTCATATGAACGGAAGGTCCACGCATTCCCCAGTAAGGTTCAAAGTTACGCACAAAATAAAGAGGCTCCTGCGCAGCCGGCCCGTCTATCAGCAGTTCGGAGATATTGGCAAACTGAGCGCCTTCTTTCTCTTCTCCCTGCAAATCCACACGGATATACCCCGGTTCCGTAACGGATACCTTCCCTACCGGAATAACCGTTTCCTCTGCTTCCGTCACTTTTACGGTAAAACTTTTACCACCGAAAGTTACCTTTACAGTCGACGGTCCGTCTGCCGCTTTCCCTTTCAGGAAAAGATTCAAATCACCGGGCTGGCTGGTTTTAAACCACGCCGACAGGACGGCATCCGTCCCCGTCCACGATTTGATACCATCGGTCGAAACCTTCGCACTCTCTTTTCCGGCAGTCACATAAGTGTTTCCGCCTAACGGAACCGATACCGCCTCAGCCGAAGGTTCCATCTGCTTACTCTGGCAGCTGCACATCAGGACAGCTATGCCGAACAGGATAATTTGTTTAATCTTATTCATTCTTATTTTAGATTTAAAGCAAAAACGGGACAGAAGTAAACCTCGCTACTTTCTGTCCCGTTTTTCTATTTATTGTCCGTAGATAAACTAAGGTAATTATTTAATCATATCGAAACCTGTATAAGGAATCAACGCTTTCGGAATGCGGATACCTTCAGGTGTCTGATTGTTTTCAAGCAATGCAGCAACGATACGCGGCAAAGCCAAAGCACTTCCGTTCAGCGTATGGCACAGTTGTGTCTTTTTGTTCTCATCACGATAACGGCATTTCAGACGGTTAGCCTGATAATTATCGAAATTGGATACGGAACTTACTTCCAACCAACGTTTCTGAGCTTCCGAATATACTTCGAAGTCGAAGCAAAGAGCGGCAGTGAAACTCATGTCGCCACCACACAGACGCAGGATACGGTACGGAAGTTCCAGCTTCTGGAGCAGGCCTTCCACATGGTCCAGCATTTCCTGATGAGACTGCTTAGAATGCTCCGGCTTGTCGATACGAACCAGTTCCACTTTAGAGAATTCGTGCAGACGGTTCAAACCGCGTACATCTTTACCATAAGAACCGGCTTCGCGACGGAAACATTGTGTATAGGCACAGTTCTTGATAGGCAACTGTTTCTCATCGATAATTACATCACGGTAGATATTGGTGACCGGCACTTCGGCAGTCGGTATCAGATAAAGGTCGTCCACTTCACAATGATACATCTGTCCTTCCTTATCCGGAAGCTGACCGGTACCGAAGCCGGAAGCGGCATTTACCACGGTCGGTGGCATGATTTCCATATAACCGGATTTGCGCGCCTCATCCAGGAAGAAGTTTATCAAAGCACGCTGCAACTGAGCGCCCTGTCCTTTATAAACCGGAAAACCGGCACCTGTAATCTTCACACCCAGGTCGAAGTCAATCAAGTCATATTTTTTAGCCAATTCCCAATGAGGCAGTGCGTCCTTCGGCAGTTCTGTTTCCATACCACCCATTTTTTCTACCACATTGTCCTCAGCAGCAACGCCTTCGGGCACTTCATCGTAAGGCACATTCGGAATTGTATAAAGCAGGTTCTGCATCTCTTCCGCAGCCTGGTCCATTTCAGCCTGAATACCCTTGCTCAGTTCCTTGATTTCGGCAACACGCTTTTTAGCAGCTTCGGCTTCTTCTTTTTTGCCTTCTTTCATCAGGCCACCGATTGTTTTCGACAGCGAGTTAACCTCTGCCAGGTTTGTATCTAATTGATTCTGTGTACTACGTCTTTTATCGTTCAGTTCAATCACCTTAGCGATGCTTTCTTTTGCACCCTTAAAGTGTTTCTTCTCCAGACCACGAATCACGCGGTCTGTTTCTTCCGTAATCATTTTAAGCGTCAACATACTTGCTCTATGTTTATTTATTTTGAAATGCAAAGATACATAAAAAAGCAACTTCCGCTCAGATGTTTACAAAAATATCTCACTTCACCCGTCCTCCCGTTATCCAGCTCCGGGTATAATAAGGTTCGCTCAGGCTACTGACCATTACTCCCCTGGAAGTACTGGTATGGATAAACTTCCCGTTCTTCAGATAAATTCCTACATGGTTGGGTGTCTTTTTCTTGCCTCCTCCTGTTTTAAAAAACACCAAATCGCCTTCCTGCAATTTGCCGCGGCTGACCTTCTTACAATTATATTTCAGCATATCCGCCGACGAACGTGCCAACTGTTTTCCATAAACCTCGCGAAACACAATCGCCACAAACCCGGAACAATCCACGCCCCGCTTGGTACTTCCTCCCATCCGGTGAGGTGTCCCCAGCCATTTCGCCCCTTCATTATAAAGAAAGATATTATCATCCGGCGTAATACGCACACCATATAAACGTGACAATTCCTTCGGCCCTTTAAAATCAGCCGGAAGTGCCACACGTTTCTTACTGCTGCAGGATGTCAGGACCAGTACAAACAAAAACAGCCAAAGGCTGAATATAGGATTTTTATATATCATGATTTATTTATTCTCTTTCTGTAGTTGGAGCAATACGATGAACCGTTTCTTTTACTTGCTTTACAACATCTACCCCATCTCATACTTATTAGGATTGATTCTTATAATGCAAATATACATATTTTTCAACACCATTCGAAAAGTTTTTAGAAAACACCATCACATTCCAACGATCGATTCAAAGTAAGGATTCAGTTTGTGCTGGTTATAATTAGCTTCCGCTATCATTTTTGAAGAGTTTGCATAACAATACTCACATTTATGCGGACAGGTATATTTGTTCAACCCCATCAACCCTCTCGCCAGATACTCCATATCATCCTTCTCAAAAAGCCGGTAATTAATATGATTCTTTTCCAGATTCGCTTTTACCTTCTTATATTCCAGAATATCAGCAAAACTGAATACCAGCTTCTTCGTATACCCTTTTAACTGATTTCCGATACGCTCAACCTTTTCCAGTAAATCATCTTTAGAAATCCGGTCAGTCAGCACCATCGGGTCAAAGCGCCAGATAACCCGGTCGCTATCCAGACAGTCAACCAATCGTTTAAACGTATCTATCAACTGACTTATTCCTTCTCAAAATACAATTGTTTTTAATTGCAAATACAACTGTTTTTGTTTCTAAATACAATTGTATTTGTATTCAAATACTTAAGTCTATGAAATAGAGAACATTTTGAATATTTGTTTTCTTAGAGTTGAAAGAAGATTATTTCACCTACTGACATACTGTTGTCACCACAATAGTCTATATTTGTAACCTTACTATCAATATTGCAAAATGAAAACAGAAAAGCCATTAGTAGACAAAGATTACGTATTAGATAAAATTGAAAGTTGGACATTTGTCGAAATACCGGAAATCCCAATGCCTAAGACTCCTTTTGGAATGCTAAAAGTAAAAGGAAAGATAGATAACTATGAATTTTCCAATGTACACCTGATGCCTATCGGAAACGGACATATAGGTCTGGCTGTAAAATCGGAAATAAGAAAAAAAATAAAAAAGCAAGCTCCTGATATCGTACATATTACACTGTATGAAGATAATACGCCATTAATAATACCCGAAGAATTATTGTTGTGCATGGAAAATGAGGAGGGCCTCTTAGATAAATTTGAAAAATATAAGCATGGTCAAAAAAAAGCATTTATAGATTGGATTAATTCTGCAAAAACAGAACAAACCAAAGCCAACCGCATTGCCAAAACGATAACAATGATACAAAAGAATGAAAAGATTTAACAGTAGAAACCTGATCGATAGAATACGATCCACTCCTGACTCTTATGGAAATATCACCTGATGATAAATCCATAAAAGACTGGAGCAAACGTAAATGGGCGTTATGACAGGACTTTACTTCAAAAACATAGGCAAGTGAACAATAAAGACCATATCCAAAGTCTGTACATACTTTCTCTTGGATACGAATTACTCCGTCTTTATAGACTTCACCGGATTGTTGAGAGCCGCTCTTAACGATTGGAAACTAACCGTCAGCAAAGCAATCAGGGTTATCAGCAAGGCCACTCCTGCAAAAATATCCCAACCGAGTGTAATCCGGTAGGCATAATCCTTCAGGTAGTGGTTAGCGGCATATAAAGAGACAGGAATACCTATTACAAAAGAAATAAGTAAAAGTACCATATACGCTTTTCCCAACAAAAATAGTATATCTATTATTTTAGCCCCCAATACTTTGCGGACACCAATTTCCTTTGTTCGCTGTTCGGCAGAAAAGGCACTTAATCCCAGTAACCCCAAACAGGAGATAAAAATTGCCAGCATGGCAAATAAGGCAGACAACTTTTCTACCAGATGTTCATCCTCAAACAAATCATCGAAACGGTCGGTCATAAAGGTCGGCTCAAACGCATGATACGGTGTAAAAGAACGCAATACCGTCTGTACCCGCCCTATCGCTTCATACGTATCGATATCCGGTTTCAGACGAACAAACAATATATACGTTCTTTGAGGATCATAGAAAAACAAAGCAGACGCCGGCTCAAGTGTATAAAAATCATCGAACACGAAATCTTTCATAATACCAACTATCTCCCATTTGTGATCAGGCGACTGGCCGATTTGTCCTCCTACACGGCCTTCCCTTCCCATTCTTTTTGCCAGAGTCTCATTGATAAGGATTCCTGCCCCTCCCTTATTATTTTTCTTAGCCGGATCGATATCCGTTCCGTCAAGCAGTTTTATCCCGGCAGCATCTATCAAACCTTCCGACACAAAATTAAAAGAAATATAGGCATCATCTTCCGGATCTTTTCCATTCCAATACCAGGGATTGGTACGCATACTCGATTTCAGAATCGGACTGGCTGAAAACCCACAATTTTCTACTACACCGGTATTGATCAGCTCATTCCGCACAGCCGAAGACGCATTACACAATTCTTCAGTGGCCGGAAAACTTACCAGATTTTCTTTTTTTATTCCGATATCCCGTTTTTGTACCAGCTGTATCTGAAGATAAATAACGAAAGTACTACAAATCAGGATAAATGCCATCGTAAATTGAAAGATAACCAACCCCTGACGTATCCATGCGGCACTTCCCCCTTTACTCACTTTCTGCATTTTCAGCGTTGTCAACGGATTGAAAGAGGACAGATACAACGCCGGATAACTACCGGCCAGAAAAGTACAAAACAATCCGATCGCCACCAGTCCGGTCACAATCGTCGGATCGAGCAGACTAAAGGATAATTGAACGCCTATAAATTCATTAAACCAGGGAAGACTCAGCCAGATCAATCCGACCGACAGCAAAAGAGCTATCGATGTTATCAACCCCGATTCTACCAGAAATTGCCGGATCAGGTGTTTTCGTTTGGTTCCGAAGGTTTTCCGCACTCCGACTTCCAACGCCCGTTTTTGGGAACGTGCAGTCGATAGATTCATAAAATTGATACAGGCAATCAGGAGTATCAACACTCCGATCAGAAAGAAAAGGGAGACAGTCTTTATGTAGCCGCCACCAGTTTCTATCCCATCTTTAAACTGACCATACAAAAGCATTTTATTAAGAGGATAAAGGAATATCTGAATACTCTCACAAGCCGGCCCGGCTTTACGAAAAGCGAGTCCTTTCAGCTTCTCATTCAACTGCTCCAGATCCACTCCCGGTTCCAACTCGACATAAGTTTGCAGCCAGGAAGCCCCCCATTCGTTTACATTAAATACTTTTTTCATTTCCTCTACGAAGACACGAAAAGGTATCAGCCATTCAAATTGGAACGAAGTATTACCGGGCATATCCTCAAACACACCCGTTACTTGATATATAACTCCTTCATGAATCAACCCCTTTCCTATCGGATCTTCTTCGTTATATATCTTTCGAGCCATCGACCGGCTGAGGACAATGGAATATTGCGGTTCGAAAACGGAAGAGGCATCACCACTTATGAACTTCATACCGATCAGATTAAAGAGAGTGGAATCGGCATAAGCTCCCTTTTCTTCAAAAGAGTCTGTTGTATTTTCAGGGACAAAAACGACTGGCTGAGCACTATATCTGCTACAACTCTTCACTTCCGGAAATTCGTCCTCCAAAACTTTTGACAGCATAGAATTTGATTCGAAGCTTGTTATACATTCATTCGAGACAGGAAAATAATGAGATGCACTGACATATATATTTCGGGAATTAGGGATTGCCTTGTTGAAATTCACTTTACTTTCCACCCAGAGAAAGATAAGTGCAGCCGAAGTAATTCCGATTGCCAGCCCCAGGATATTCAGAAAACTATATATTTTATTCCGGAAAATAATCCGGAGAGATCTTCTTATATTCATTGTGTAAGTTTTTTAGTTTGCGGTATAAGCTAATTCTTTCAGGAAATTTTCCGAAACAGGTTTCCCATCCAGCATATGAATAATCCGGTGGCTGTAACGGGCATCGTGTTCACTGTGTGTTACCATAACGATTGTGGTTCCGGCATCATTGAGCGTAGTCAGCAGATCCATTATTTCCAGGCCATTGCGACTATCCAGATTTCCGGTTGGTTCATCTGCGAGAATCAGTTTCGGATCATTGACAATTGCCCGGGCAATCGCCACACGCTGCTGTTGTCCGCCCGAAAGCTGCGACGGGAAATAGTTACGGCGATGATTGAGAAGGACGCTTTTCAAGGCTTTCTCTACTTTCATTTTACGGAGGGAGGCTTTCATTCCACAATTTTCCAACGGCAATTCGATATTCTCAAATACAGTTAACTCTTCTATCAGATTGAAATTCTGGAAAACAAAACCAATATTCTCCCTTCGCAAATCGCAACGTTTGTCTTCATTTAATCCGGTAACCTCACCCCCATTAAAAAGATAGGAGCCCGAATCAGGGTCATCAAGCAATCCCAAAATATTCAGCAATGTAGATTTTCCACATCCCGACGGTCCCATAATAGCAACAAACTCATGTTCCTTTACATGAAGCGACATATTATCCAAAGCAATTGTCTCCACCTCTTCCGTCCTATAGACTTTCCTCAAATCATTTATTCTAATCATAGTCTTATGAATAATTTAGCATGTTACATATAAATCCGGAACAATTGATATGCCAAAACAGCAATCCCCAATATATTAACCCATTAACAAAACGACCGCCCTTGAATAGTGTCCATAAACGGACACCTTATGTCTGCCTACAGACAAAAAATAGGAACAGCTTGGGCATTCACTCCATTCTTGATATATTTGCAACCTACTAACAAGAGTAATTATGAACTTACACCAGGCAAATATACTGATTGTTGATGATGATAAAGACGTTCTGACCGCCGTACGTTTTTTGCTGAAGATGGAAGTGAAAACAATACTGACAGAAACAAACCCGGACAACATTCATAAGCTGGTCACAGAGAATGACATAGACATTATTTTGTTGGATATGAACTTCAGAAGCTCCATCAACACCGGCAACGAAGGTCTGTTCTGGCTGAAAGAAATAAAGAAACGGAAACCTTCCCTGTCAGTCATTATGATTACAGCCTATGCAGATATTGACCTGGCCATCAAAAGCCTGAAAGAAGGGGCGGCCGACTTTATCGTCAAACCCTGGCATAACGAGCATCTGCTGAATATCCTGTCGGAGACACTTCGGAAACAGGCAACTCCGGACAGTAAAGAGAAAACAAATAAAAGAAATACTGATATAGAGATTATCGGAAACTCGGAAAGCATGCAGCTTTTGTTCCATAAATTGCAAAAGATAGCACCTACCGATGCTAATATATTGATCCTGGGAGAAAACGGAACAGGAAAAGATCTTGTTGCCCGCTACATCTATCAGTCATCCCTTCGCCGGAATCAGCCATTTGTAAAAGTAGACGTAGGTTCCCTGACGGAAACCCTTTTCGAGAGCGAACTTTTCGGACATAAAAAGGGAGCATTTACAGATGCGCGTGAAGATCGTACCGGTCTAATCGAGGCGGCAGACAAAGGTACACTTTTCCTGGATGAAATCGGAAATATAACTTTGCAACAGCAGGCCAAACTGCTGACCGTGCTGCAAAACCGTGAAGTGACCCGCCTCGGAGCCAATACACCGATACCGGTGGATATCCGTCTGCTGTCAGCAACCAACCTGCCATTACGGGAGTTAGCCAACGAAGCAAAGTTTCGTAAAGACTTGATTTACCGAATCAATACAGTAGAGATAACCGTACCGCCTCTACGTGAACGAGGCGAAGATATTATCCTGCTGGCAGAACATTTCCTGAAAATGTATGAGAAAAAGTATTTCAAACAAAAGTTCCGTTTAGCCGACTCAGCCAAAAAGAAACTGATGTTGTATCATTACCCCGGCAATGTACGCGAACTGCAATACACCATAGAAAGAGGCGTTATCATGGCCGACAGCGATGTGCTGAAAGCGGAAGACATTACCTTCTCTCCCTTAGAGCAACAGGAAGAAAATGCCCAACCGATACCGACACATAATCTGGATGATCTGGAGAAGACAGCCATTGAACAGGTCATTCAAAAACATAACGGAAACATATCGCAAGCGGCGAAAGAACTGGGATTAACCCGGGGAGCCTTATACCGCCGGCTAGAAAAACACGGACTATGACGATCGCCCTATCCATCCTAATCGTTATACTTCTGCTATATATAATATATGTACGCAGGAAAACAAAACAGGATATCGACGAATTTGCCGAGTCCATCATTAACAGAGATTTTTCAAGGAAATCCCCCCGGTTCCAATCTATCACGGATGCCTTCCTGAATCTGGCGGCCGAGAAAGAAGCGCAGCAGCATTACCTGAAAGAGATGCTGGAACTGGTCGATACAGGCATCCTCGCCTATGATGTGGAAACCCATGAATCACTATGGATGAATGATTCTTTTACGACCCTGCTCAACATTCCTCATATCAAGAATATCAACTGGCTGAAAAAGCAAAACGAAAACCTTTTCAATGAACTGCTCGATATCCCGGTAAACAAAAGTACCCTGATAACGATCCATGCCCGGAAGCAAACCATCAAAACAATGACAAACGCTTCCGTCTTTCAAACCGGAGGAAAAACCTACAAACTGATCGCATTCCATAATGTAAGCGCAACGATGGAAGAAGTCGAATCGGGTACCTGGAAAGGATTACTCAATGTAATGACTCATGAGATAATGAATTCTATCGTCCCTGTCTCATCCCTCTCGGATACGCTCAGAAGAAAAATACATACATTGAAAGAAAATGTATCCGAACCATCTACTACGGATCTGGAAGATATGGAACTGGCGATGGACACAATTCACCGGAGAAGTGAAGGCCTACTGCGCTTTGCCGAAACCTATCGTAATCTAAGCCAAAAGATAGTACCTGATATGAAATCATATAATCTCTATGATTTGCTGAGTTCTGTTCATTCCCTGATGAATCCTTCCCTTCAACAAAAAGGGATCGCTTTCACGCTAAAAACAAACGCTCCGGAAGTCACCGCCTTTATGGACAGGGATTTGATAGAACAGGTTATCATCAACTTCATAACCAATGCGACCTATGCCACAAGTGAAAAAGAGAATCCGCAAATACATCTTTTCTCCGGGTATGACTCAGAAGGACATCCTTACATCACCGTTGCCGACAATGGCAAGGGCATCCCCGACTCAATCCGCGACAAGATTTTCATTCCATTTTTCAGTACCAAGAAAAACGGTAACGGCATCGGCCTGAGCATTTCCCGGGAAATCGTCAAACTGCATAACGGAAAGCTGCACGTGCAAAGCCAGGAGAAAGAAGGAAGTGCCTTCACTATTTTATTCAGTCCCTAAGCCAGCATTTGTTTCATTAGGAAGAAACAAGTGTTTCTACCGCATGAAACACTTGTTTCCCCTGCATGAAACAGGAAGCGAAACCACATAAAAAAAGCGAAACCTCCTTTCGGAATTCCGCTTTTCTTATTTTCTTCGAGTAAAGCTATCTTATGCTTCTGCTACAACTTCCTGGATAGAAACGAATGATCTGTTTTCTTTACCTCTACGGAAAGTAACAACACCATCTTTCAAAGCGTACAACGTATGATCTTTACCGATACCAACGTTTACGCCCGGATGATGAACTGTACCTCTCTGGCGAACCAAAATGTTACCAGCTTTAGCAACTTCACCACCAAAAAGCTTAACACCTAATCTTTTACTTTGTGATTCACGGCCGTTCTTAGAACTACCCACACCTTTTTTATGTGCCATTTCTTTTCTTCTCCTTTAAACGTTAAGCAATAACTTCTTTAATACTCACCTCAGTGAACTGCTGACGGTGACCGTTCAATTTACGGTAACCTTTTCTTCTCTTCTTGTGGAATACCAGCACCTTGTCACCTTTTACCAGCGGAGATAATACCTCGCATACTACCTTTGCGCCCTCTACAGTAGGAACACCCACTGTTACCTCACCGTTGTTATCTACTAACAACACCTTGTCAAACTCCACAACAGCACCGCTTTCAGCGTTCTGAATGTGATGAACGAACAATTTCTTGCCTTGCTCAGCCTTGAACTGTTGTCCGTTAATTTCTACGATTACGTACATCTGTCTTAAAATCTTTTAAACAGGTTAGGTCCCGGGGGTGGGCTCCGTCTCCGGCTCCACTTATTTACCCTCTGCGGAAAATCGAGTGCAAAGATAGAGTTTTTTATTTAATTCCACAAACATCTTCTTGAACTTTTAAAAAGCCACGCATAAGACGATGAGAATACAGAGCTTTTTACTACCTTTGCAACTAACAATATATTACTATTATCCAAATAAAGATGCATGAAACAAACAATATGTTATCAGTTCTTGACAACTATACGCTAGACAACCCGGATGAGATCGCTAAAGAAATAGCCAACGACTTCCGCAAGCGACGTATAGAGAAGAATCTGACACGCGAACAAGTGTCGGAGAAGGCAGGTGTAGCAGTCAGTAATATCGTGCGATTCGAACAGAAAGGTCTTATCTCACTCAAGAACCTTATCGGCATAGCAATGGCATTAGGTTACACTTCGGAGATAAAGAAGCTTTTTTCCGAACCAAAATACTCCACCATGGAGGAGCTACTACAAATCCGCAAGAATACCAACAAGAAAAAAGTACATAAGTAATGAGAATCAAAAAAATAGAAAGACTTATCGTAAAGTATCACGAACAGATAGTCGGGACGCTTTCGCTCACTCCCGACAACAAACAGTGTGCCTTTGAATACGATAAAGCATGGCTTTCCAACGGTTTCAGTATATCCCCATTGGAACTTCCGCTGAAACCGGGATTGTTCATCGCAAAGCCCTCACCTTTTTATGGGAATTTCGGTGTTTTCGAAGACAGTCTGCCCGATGGCTATGGTCGCTACCTCTTGCATAAGGCCTTGCTCAAAGAAGGCATCAACGATACCCAATTGTCAGCGCTCGACCGTCTAAGTCTAGTGGGAAATGGGGGTATGGGAGCACTCACATACGAACCGGAAACCAGCATAGGTACTTCGCATGAGCCCCTTGATTTCGATCTGCTGCAAGAAAAGGCCTTAGAAGTGTTGCATGAGAAGAACGACGATGACGTAGAACTTCTTCTTTTTAACAGCCGAAATAGCGGCGGATGCAGACCCAAGGCATTGTTCTCCAACAATGAAGGGCATTGGATGGTGAAGTTCCGCCATACATACGACCCTCAAGACATGGGATTGATAGAATTTCATTACAATGAGTTAGCACGACAATGTGGCATCCGCGTTCCAGACTTCAAACTGATCAACGGTAAGTATTTCACGACACGCCGCTTCGACATCTCGCAAGATGGAGAACGTTTGCATACAGTCACAGCCGGAGGGCTGCTTAACATTCCACTATCCAACCCAATTCTCGATTATAGCAACTTACTGGCCCTAACTGGCTATCTAACGCAGAATCCTTTAGAAGTGGAAGAAATGTTTCGTCGTATGGTTTTCAACTATTTCACAGACAACAAAGATGATCATTGCAAGAATTTCAGTTTCACAATACAGAAAAGTGATACCAGCACATGGCAATGGCATCTTGCTCCCGCCTACGATCTCACCCTATGCACAGAGGGTTATAATGGTGAACATGCGACTTCGGTCAATGGAACCGGACATCCCACCATTCAAGACATGATAACCATCGGTACTAAAAACAAGATGAATAAACCGCACTGCATACGAATCATTGAAGAGGTTAGGACTGGCTGCGGAGATTTGTTGCGGAACAAAGACTGGGAGTAATTTCGACAATAGGAGCTGCCTTCCAATCTATCAGACCATCCGCCGTACGTAAGTCCATAAAATCAAAATCCATAAGCCATCGTTTCAATTTCTCTTCCGCTCCACGCAAGCCATAATACGATTTGAAACGACGGATATAATTTAAGTCCTCAATCATCGGTTGCTCCGCATCCAGATCACGAGGATGGATGTAAGCCAACAAATATTCCGGACATTCACGTGTCCATTTCCTCAATAATCTATAGGGAACCAAGCGGAAATAGCCTCCTCCAGAGAAAACGATATGCTTTCCCAATATCTTACGATACACGATCGGGAATTCTTTCATCCTTATTCCGTTATATTCCACCCAGCTAGGCACCGCAGAAACATATGATGGCATTCCTCCATGCGCATGATGCGCAGGAAAAACCGAGCTATCCATACGAATTCCCAATTCATGCAATATCTCGAAAGCCCACCCCTCGCTCTCACGGATCGAGAATCCCGGCGCACGGAAAGCCTCTACCTTCTGCCCCGTTATATCCTCCAGCAATTTTATGGAAGAAGAGACATCCTCTTTGAATGCCTCCCTCGATTGCTGCCACACCAACTGATGATTCATCGTATGGCTTCCCACTTGATACTTGGATGCGATCTGTCGCACGATATCCGGATACGTCTTGGCGATCCAGCCGATCACGAAAAAAGTAGCCTTCGTATCTGTCTCCTCCAAGATACGAAAAATGCGCTCCATATTCTCATAGATACGCACTTCAAACCTTTTCCACTGCTCCTCGGAGCGTGTAGAGTCGTTATCGAGGAGATGAAACCACTCCTCGATGTCGAAAGTTAGTATGTTCATAGGAATTTAGAAACTTACAACAAATCGTAATTAGACAGGTTTACCTCCCAATTTCGGATATCATAAAGTGAATCATCAAAAAAATCTTTCACTAAAGGCTTACATGTAAAATTGAAATGTTTAGGTTCCAAACGATGAGGGACAGAAATCAAGCCAATAGGAGTAAAAGGCAAATTTCCCACGTAAATAATCATGTCTATCCCCTTCCGCTCTTTCTTATAGATATATCGGACAGCTTCTTCAAATGCAGATCTCGAAAGTGGCCATACATCCAACAAGAAAGCGGTCTCAACTTCATTATAACGTTCTAACTTATAAACAAATTGAGATCCTTTACGTGACACTTTTCGATAATCTCCTCCAAACCAGCGATAACGCACCTTATCAAAAGACTCACGCTCTTTATGATACTTATAGGAATACAACCTATGACCAATCGACAAGAAAGAACATGTGTACAGTACTCTTGAAAAGATCCGGCTAAAAATATTCAAGAAAGCAAGTCTTCTTTTTACTGCTCCGATATTACGGATCATGCAATAGATTGTCAGTTTACCCACATCCCGATGCTTCAATCCTTTTTTTAGTATAGGATAAGAATTGTCATTCGGGAAACCGATCCTCAATACACAACCGTCTTCTCTTAACTGTTTTTGGCATTGGACGATCATATCGTGAAAACTGAAATAATCACGATACGCCTTTTTCACCATCGAGTCGATACCAAGCGCAACCATAAAACGCTCATTGCCTCTTTGGTAATAGAAAGGCATGCAGGAATGGAAACCTACCGTATCTCCCTCCTCATTCAATAATATACTATGGTAAGAATACCCCAAAGGTGTATTTGAATAGTTCTCACGAAACGTAGCCACATCACGTTTCTGCCCAAACACCTCCTCGAAAAGAGCATAAATCGCTACGATCTCTTCATTCGAGAGCTCAAAAGTTTTCTTCACTAATACTTCCATAGTCCCATCTTATTGAGCCGTATATCCCCCATCTACCACGATATTTTGCCCTGTGATCCAGCGAGAAGCGTCCGAAAGAAGAAATAGGCAAGTTCGAGAGATATCAGTTACTTCACCTACCCCCAAAGGGAATCCACTTATACGTTTTTCATAGTCCTCCTTGGAAAGAGAGGAAAGAAAACGTTCCATTAATGGCGTTCTTACTGTACCCGGTGATATACAATTTATACAAATCTTTCTAGGGGCCAACTCCAATGCCATTGCCTTAACCGCACTAACCATAGCACCTTTTGATGCCGCATAAGCAGAAACACCACCCCTTCCTACAATAGACAGAATAGATGAGATCAAAACGATTCGTCCTCCATTATTAAAATTCTTTCGACTGCTAAAACAACGTATAAACTCAAAAGCACTTAACGCATTAACCGTAAATACACTTTTATAATCATCCGAAGATAAAAATTTCAATGGCAAAGTTTTTTCTATTCCGGCCGCATGAACATAGGCATCTATCTTTCCATTTGCGGAAACAATATTATCCACTAATAATCTAATCTGGTCTATATCAGACAGATCTATCGAATAATAACAATGCCTCTCCGGATACTCCATCTGAGCTATCGTCTCCTTCAACCGTTCTTCATCCCGGGCGATCAATACCACTATGGCCCCCATCTTGCTACAATCTATCGCACATTGCCGACCGATACCGGAAGAAGCACCTGTCACGATGATCAATTTATCTTCCAAAGAAAATGGATTCATCATACTTCCACTATATCACTTATTTTACAATCTACAAATGGAACAATACCCGTAGCCCACGTCATACCCACACCGAAAGCACTTAACAACAACTTCTTGTTACCATAAAGCCTATCTTTCAACTCACTTACAATTGTCAACGGCACCGAGACAGATGACGTATTACCATATTTAGCGATGGTAGACGGTATCTTATCCGTATCCAGTTTCATTTTCTTAGCGATATAAGCATTGATAAAATTATTCGCTTGATGAAACACGATATAATCAAATGAGTCCGCAGTATCACCCGCATATTCCAATGTCTTTTTTATATCACGAGGAATTTCCCGGATCACGAAGTTAAAAACATCCCCGCCTTGCATATACCCCTGCTCATCGCTACGAATATTGCCATACTCATCCACGACTTTCTCTCGCAATGTCTCCTCAGAACTGGGATGTCGATATCCTCCACCTTTTATCATGATAAGATCTGCCCGAGAGCCATCCGAGTTCAATGAGAAATAACTTTTCCCAAACTTCTCATCTCGCTCCACCAAGGCAGCCACCCCACCGTCTCCAAACAGGAACGCACTCCGACGATCCTTGGGCGAGTAAACCTTTGAACGAGTCTCTCCATCCAATATCAAGGCTTTTCGAATCCCCCCAGATTGCATCATGCCATATACCACGGAAAGGCCATAACAAAACGCCGAACATCCTAAAGAAATATCAAAAGCCACACATGAATGAGATAGTTTCAGTCGATCTTGAAGAATGACAGAAGTAGCAGGCATCCGATAATCCGGAGTCTGGGAGATAAATACCAACAAATCAATTTCCTCTTTATTTATCCCATTATCCTCTATCAATCTCTCCGCCGCAGCAAAACACAAATCCGAAGAACATGTATCGGCATCAGCGAAACGACGTTCATAGATATTCCCTTTTTATTAGCATAAACTTTTAATTTATTCCATTGACTAGAAAATAAGTATTGAGTATATTTATAATTATCAACCACACACCGAGGAACCGCAGCGGCCATTGCCGTTATACCTACTCCCTCGTAAGTCAAAAATGCCATCTCTCAATCTATTTTACAGCCAAATCATACAAATCTCCAAGTGTAACACACGCTTTCAGCTCCTTACCGCCAACCTCTTTTTCAAACTCCTCATCGAACAAAGCGATAAGAGACAACACCGCCAAAGAGCTCCACTCATCCAAATCGCGAAATTCCGTATTCTCTGACAATTTTTTCGTATCTTCTACTTCTATCGCTTCAGCGAACTTCTCTATAAAAACTTGAATATCCATAATCTTACTTATATAATTTAAATTTTACGATTCCATTTATACCCCAACAAAAAAGACAATAAGCTGCCTTAAATAAAGAGACATGCTCCACCGTCCTTAGCACCTTCCATTGCGAGAAGATAGTCTTCCTCTTATTAGCCGTCACCGCCCCTTGGCGCACTCTATACAGAATTGAGACTCCCGGATTATAATGCGCATAAGGTACATCTTTCAACATTTCAAGCCAATATACATAGTCATCACGCATGCTGCCCAATGCCTCATTGAAATAATATTTTTCACACTTTGACAAATCATATACCGTGGCCGATGGACATATCGGACATACCTTCAACAGATCCTTATAATCAACCCTATCAGGACGGGGAAAAGGAGAGCTGATTTTTTCTTTTGTATTCTCATCTATCCTTTGTACACCGCCATAAGCGATCACGACATCCTTATTGCTCAAAAACAAAATTTGGGACTCCAAATACTCTTCCGGCCACATATCATCCGAATCAAGGAACGCTATGTACTGTCCTTGCGCCTCTTTCAACGCGATATTTCTCGCTCCCGAAGATCCCTTATTTATCTTACTTTCTATCAACTTAATCCGGGGATCCGCATATCGCTTCACGACGTTGATCCCCGCCCCATCATCGGGAGAACAATCATCCACGATAATCATCTCCCAGTTCGTATATGTTTGCTTCAAGACAGATTCTATCGTGTCTCCAACAAATTCAGCCCCTTTATACATAGGGGTAATGATCGAGACCAATCCCTTTTCCATATTTATTTGATTTTTATATTATAATCACACTCCGATCAAAAGACCAACGAACCTTGTCAGCCGATTCTTGTTTCTCACCCTTGCGTATAGAAACCCGATAACCATTGGCAAGCCAAAGCCCATCACGATCGATACCAACGACAACACATATTGATTCACTTCCGGCAAGGCATGGGCGATAGGTCCCCGAATGAACATTTGCGGAAAATAAGACAACAAGAACACGGTATAGGTAAATCCCGACAACCTTATCATTCGATCTCCACAATGCTTCTCCACCGAGAGCGACAAGGTCAGACTAAAAGCAATGCCGACCAAAGCGGCCATTACTTTTACCGGAATCAAGCCTGCCGATAGGACGAATGAGCCCAAAAGCATAGCACCCCTATAGCGCGACAGAATCGCATCCACCCTTCCCTTGTAGATACAATAAAGAATCCCCAAGCCGAAATAAACCGAATAATGAACCGCGGACGATATTTGCATAAATGACAGATCGGGTATCACACGGCTTAACACAAATAGCAGAATTACCCCCCCCATTTGTAAATATATGTTAACGCATATCCATTTCCTTAAAAGCGAGAAGAACACGAATATCATGAACAACGCCGGTAAAAACCACATAAAGCCAATCGGATGAAAAAGCAAACTCTCCACCCACGAGGAGAAACTAAACGTCAACGGATGCTGCATCAAATCGGCAGAAACAAAACGTGACTTTATGACGAAAATCACACTATTAATGAATAAGAATGGCAATAAAAGCCGCTTGACCTTTTTCCATATAAACGGGAAAAATCTCATTCCCTTCATCTTATTCTCAGGGTGTGTATATGCGAACAAGAAGCCGGACACCAAAAAGAATAGAGGCATATGAAATGAATACACCCATTTATGAATCCAGAGATCTTTGTAATCCAAGGTTATATCCGCATGGCCTATCACGACCAACAATGTCGCGAAGACAAATAAAAATGATACTTGCGTGAGTTTATTACCCATAATCATTCCATGTTTAGCACAATTTCTCCGCCAATTCCAACGCGCTAGCGATCACCTGATGCATATCATAATATTTATATTCCGCCAGCCGGCCCCCAAAGATCACTTTCTCCTGCCCATCGGCCAACGCCTTGTATCGAGCATACAGATCGCTGTTCCGTATATCGTTTACCGGATAATAAGGCTCATCCCCCGGTCTCCACTCCTTGGAATACTCTCGTGAGATCACCGTGTCCGGTTGCTGTCCGAACTCAAAATGTTTATGTTCGATAATACGGGTATAAGGAGTATCGGCATCCGTATAGTTCACCACGGCATTTCCTTGGAAATTAGGAACTCCTTCCAATAACTCTGTTTCGAAACTCACGGTTCGATACTCCAAGTGTCCAAAGCGATAATCAAAGAAACGATCAATCTCCCCCGTGTAGATTACCCGGTCCGCTATCGAATCAAAATATTCTCGATTTTCGAAATAATCTGTATCAAGACGTACTTCCACGCCCTCTAACATCCGCTCGATCATCCTCGTGTATCCGCCCTCCGGGATACCTTGATATTTATCGTTGAAATAATTATTATCGAAAGTGAAACGCACAGGAAGTCGTTTGATGATAAACGCAGGAAGTTCCGTAGATTTACGCCCCCATTGCTTCTCGGTATAATCCTTGATTAACGTATAATAAATATCCTTCCCTATCAAAGAAATCGCCTGTTCTTCTAAATTCTGCGGGTTAATGATTCCAGATTCTTTCCGTTGCTTCTCTATCATCTCCTTGGCCTTCTCCGGGGTAGTCACTCCCCACATCTGATAGAAAGTATTCATATTGAAGGGTAAATTATACAGTTTTCCCTTATATTTTGCCACTGGAGAGTTGGTGTACCGATTGAACTCCACAAAAGAGTTCACGAACTCCCATACCCTCCTGTCACTGGTATGAAAGATATGCGCCCCGTACTTATGCACGTTGATGCCATTCACGGACTCCGTATAGACATTACCGCCAATGTGAGGACGTTTGTCTATAACCAAACATTTATATCCTTTTTGATGAAGGAGGTAGGCCATTGTGGTTCCAAAGAGACCAGAACCGACGATAAGGTAGTTGTATTGATTCATTATTTAATGCATCCTATAATTAAAAAAGTTCAAAACTTTCATTGTTACAAAAAGGAGAAACGGAGATTTGGAGATAGAATACATGATTCTATGTTTTCGCGGTAAAAAAACAGCAAAATCGCCATATTCCAAATAACAGGTAGAACTCATGCAAAAATTATACATCTTACAATATTGCGGATATTGAAGCCGTTGAGCTATTTGAAGCAAATTATACAAATTTGATTTTAGATATCTCGCTTTATACAACTTGTCCAAAGGCTCATTATAGCAATTATGCTCCTCCATAAAAGATCTAGCAGACAACAAGGCAATATTCATATCTTGGAATAATTTTTCAAAAGAAGAACGCGATATACTCCCCTCCCTCTCCCGGATATCGAATAAGACCTTATCAACAAACGAAATTTTCTTTGCCAAACAAGCTATTTGAATAGAGAAGAGAGTGTCCTCATTCACAATTCCCTCCTTAAATAACAGGCCATTCTCATGTAAAAAATCACGGCGGTACAATTTACCCCAAGCCGAAGTAGGAAAAGTTTTCACTAATAAGGCATTCGGTAGTATCTCATCCCCGGTTAGGCTATTAATTCCAAAAGAGCTACGTCCTCGTCTTATTGTACCCATCGCGGAAATATATTGTGCCAAACAACAACTCACATCAGAATTATTCCGCTGAATATCTTGGTATAGCTCTTGAATGCAATTCTTCTCAATCCAATCGTCACTGTCTACAAATAAGACATAGTCTCCTTTAGCAACCTTTAGCCCAGCATTTCTCGCGGCAGACAATCCTCCATTTCTTTGATCTATTAAGATGACACGAGAATCTTTCTTCTCTATTTGTTTAGCAATTTCGCAAGATCCATCCGTAGAGCCGTCATTGACTAATATTACCTCTATATTATTAAAAGATTGAGACAAAATACTATTACAACACGTTTGCAAATAATCCTCTACGTTGTAGATAGGTACTATGACTGATACTAAAGGCATATTCATTGTTTAATAAACTTATAAATATTATCGACAGTAGATTGAACATCAAAATCAAGACTTTTTTCAACAGCCCGATTTGAGTAATACTCCCTTAATGAATTATTAGTTATCATTCTCAGCGTATTCTTCAAGAGAGAATCATCATCTTCTTCAGAAAGTAAGCCATATTCTGAATCGGCCAATATCTCTTTCGAGCCAGAGACCGCAGTTGCGATAATTGGTTTACCCAAACACAATGCCTCACAAATTACCAAAGGATAGCCTTCTGTCATAGATGTACTAAGAAACAAATCTGACGCTGCAATATAAGGATATGGATTAGATTTGAATCCCAAAAAATGAACCATATCTTCAACACTCAAATCTCGAGCTAGCCTCCTTAATTCTGCTTCTAAATAACCTGTACCAAGAATCCAAAAATCCACATCTACATTATTCTTTTTAAGGTGATACGCAAGACGTACCATTCTATCATAAGCTTTCTGAGGCATTAAACGTCCTACAGAGCAAATTGTAAAACGATTCTTATCTATTACATTCTTCTTTGATAATAACACTATATTCTCTCTATCTATTGGATTATATATTGTTGTTAGTTGCCCATCAACATTAAACAGTTTAACAAACCCCCTTTTTGCATCATCTGACACAAAAGCGATTTTATCCATTCTTTTATATATTGACCTTTCTTCTAAGAATGAATAAAAATAATGATTTGTATAATGTTTTGTCAACAGATCTATATGAATCCAACTCACATTAGTTCTACCTTTATTCAAAACATAACTATGAAATTTCACAGATATTCCTTCCATAAAAGATATAATAACATCATAATTTTGTTCAACTACTCTATTTATTCTATATAATTGAAAACAAGATATATTAAAATACTTGGCTAAAACAAAATGGAGTTTATACAACAAGCCATCATTCTCACAATAAACACACTTACGATTAACAAATGAAGGGATTTCATCTAAATAAACTCCTCTATTAATAATTAGACACAAATCTACGTCATACTTCGAATAATCCGTATATTTCAAAACATCAATCAATACCTTCTCTGCTCCTCCACCAGATAAAGATGGCATAATAAACAATATCCTATTTTTTAACATAACTACAAACAATTTGTCTTAGTTTCTCAAACGTACTAAACCATATTAAGAGTTTAACAATTTCAAACACACTTCCTCTAACGATAAATACAGAATCAGATACCATCACAGAATAAGCAATAAAGCAATATATACTATTAATAGAATTCGATTTACAATATTGCAAGTATATTCCAAACAGATAAAAGATAACAACAACTCCTATCAAGCCAAAAGATAAATATATATCAGATACCATATTCGTACCTAGACCCAATTCCCCTGCCACAGATCCAAAAGTAAGATAAGAATTAAAATCCGCAGATGTCAAATTATGCAATCCGACATCAAAAACATTTACAATAAAAGATTGAGCAAATGGTATAAAAGAAAATATTCCAAGCTGAGTTGAGAAATAGGTATATCCATTATGTTCCGCATAAGAAATCAACGAATACAAATTTCTATTATTAATAATCAAATCCAAGAATAAATCAAAAGGAGATTCTATAATATCACTAAAATCTAAAAAAGAAATTGAAGAATCATATCTGAAATAAGAAAAAAAAGACAATAATACAACTCCTATTACCCCAAAAGCGAAGAGCCACGAAAGATTAATTTTCCTAATGCAATCATTAAACCCTATCAATAGAAGCAAAAGGACACCTAATGGCATACCTCTATTTCCAGCTAATATAAAGCATATACACACAGCAACTATTGTATAAATATATTTTTTACGTAACACATGCTTATTTTTATACATTTGAAACATATACATAAGAAATATCAACATCAAATATCTTAGAGACATAACCATAATCCTAATATAAAATGGCGTTGATCCAAAATTATCATTTTCATAGGTATCTTCTATATAATCAAAACCTCCTAAAAATGTATAGCAAAAGAAAAGCAATAGAATTAAATAGAATAAGGCATCAATAAAACTACAAGTCACAAACCTTGCATTACAACTCTTCAGCTTAAACGCCATTTTTCTATCAACAGATAATACGCCTAACAAATAGCAGTTATATGCGCAAAAAGCTACCGAGGTAGCATATGATATAACAGACTCATCAAATTCAAATCGAAAAAGAGACACATAAGTATTATCCACATAATAAAAGACTGGATATATAAAATTAGCAAAAAGGAAAGAAAGAAAAAAAACGCCATGAAAAGAAACTACATCTTCCTTATAACAAGTAAAATAAAGCAGATTCTCGATCAAATACAAAAATAATATACAAGCACAGAACTCATAAGAAAAACACCTAGGAGAAAAGAACACTAACAACACAGATAAAAGCAGAAAAGCAAACTTTAACAAAAGAGCAAATTCCCTCATACCAAAATGATATATATATCAATAAAAACAACCAGCATTTATTCAAAGTAAGTCTATTGGCCTAAACAAATTTACATAAAACTCATAAAATCTCTTTTCTACAGGCAAATAAAATTTCTTCGCACCCAACTTTTCCTTCAAGCTCTTTTTAATACCAACATAATTCAAATCTTGTACATACTCATCCAAACTATCCAATGATTCAATTTCTAAAATAAGAGATGAAATATCACTATAATATGGAAATTTCATATTTACATAATACTCATCATAAAGTTTTAAGATATCAGTACCATCCAAATATTTTTTCTGCGAAGAGAATGCATAATGAACCATTATAGAATTACCAACAAAGCAATTAGAGCATCCTAAACTTGTTGGCTTTACAACAGATAAGAACTCCTCATCATCTCCAACGACCTCTCCTGAAAACTCATTAAACGATGATCCAAAAAATGAAACCGCATTTATTGAAAATCGATTCATCGCTATTTCCTTATTAGATATCATAACATCTTCCACACAATTACTTTTTATAATATCATAAAACCATCGATGATACTTTTCAGAAAATTTAGGAGAGCACCACCCAGCCACATCCTCCATATAAGCTTTAAGATAGCGAGAGAGTTTTAGTTTACCGGAATTATATAAAGCGTAAGCACATAGACCATTATTTATAACTATGGGAGAAACAAGAAAATATTCAGGATTATTTATCCGATAATCCACCAAAGTACACAAAGCATTATTATCCATCCATATTATATCATCATCCAATTTTAAATAAATAGATTTTGGATCTACACAATATTTATAGAAGGCGTTTATAGAAGCTATGCCATTTATTTTTCCATCTGGCTGATAAACAAGATTTACCTTAGAATATTTATTTTCTAATTCCTTAAAAAATGCGATATCCAATTTACTCATTGTATTAACCCAAATATCATATCGATCGATCATATCCGACTTCAATATATGAGGTATTAAGAACTTCATATATTGCCTTCTACCTGCAGCTGTAACAGCCACTATATTATAACCATTTCTCATAACACTTACTTTTTTGATAATAAAACAATTTAAAGAAGAAATTCTTTATTAACTATATAGACTTTGCTAAAATCAAGAGTAAAATCACATCTTTAAGATTTATTCTCCTAAGGCTTGTAACGAAAGCCCACATATCTTCCTGGATTATCATAATTCAAGACTTTCGCTGGTACACCTGCAACCGTAGCATTCTCAGGAATATCACGTGTAATTACAGCACCGGCTCCAATAGTGCTATTATTCCCAATATGCACATTTTCAACAATACAGACATGTGGACCGATATAAACATTGTCTCCAATAATAGCTGGAGTATTTTCATTGGTTCCTATATTTAAGAACTGTGATATATTGACATTGTTCCCAATAATAGTTCCTTCATTGATCACAATACACATATTATGCCCCATATATAATCCATACCCAACCTTAGTTCCAGGGGGAATCTCAACATGCGACATCCAAGAGGCAATTTTATACATCAGTTTACAAAACCACCAAAACCGCCCCTTACGATAAGAGGCCATCCGAAACCAAAACAACACATTACGACCAAGAGGTAACAGTCCTTTTAAAATTATTTTAATTGCACTATTTACCCCCCCCCGAAAACCTATATAAATCACTACTAATCAAACATATACAATCTCCATAATTCTCAGGCACAGGAATACTCAATGTACTATTATCAAGATCAAAATATTCTATTTTCATGAGTAAATATTTTTAAGCATCTACTTGTTTTTGATTAGTTTAGTCGCAAAACTAAAGATCTCCAAAAAGAGGATATCCCGCTTGAACCATAAGAATCCGGCATACGAGAAAGCTCCGACCATCACGCTTGCCGTAATCAATAACCAGCTATTCGAAATCAAAAGGCTCAAGCCACAAAGGGCGAACGCCATCAAAACGGAGGCATGGAGATAATTCAAATAATCCCGCTCAAACAAGCGGATCGACAAATATCTGCGTCCTACGACGATTTGGATAAGCAACACGATTAACTCGGCTCCAAAAGTAGAGATGGCCGCACCAACGGCTCCCAGCGAAGGGATCAGTAACAGGTTCAAAAGGAAATTCAGCACGGCCCCTCCCACCGTACTCCAAATCACGATGCTTTCCTTACCCATCGGATAGAGGATCTGTAAACCGATCACATTGCTCAACCCGATAAACAAGATGATGGGAGCCGTCCAACAAAGTACGGGTACCGCCGCCAAGAACTCATCCCCACAAAAAATTCGTATGACGGGTATTGCCAAAACGATCAAACCCACGATGCAGGGCAGTGACAAACCTACAACCAAACGATAGGATTTGCTCGTCACTTTCGAGAAAGCCTCCATCTGACCGGTCTCTATCAGATTGGAACAACGGGGTAACAAGACAACCCCCAAGGAGGCAACCACGCTCAATACCACATGCGACAACTTATTGCCCGCCGTATAAAAACCCACAGCGTCATCGCCCCGCATAAAACCAAGCATCACCGTATTCAAATTCAAGTAAATGCTGGTCACCAAGTTAAAAACAAAAATACGCAACGAGGGACGCAAATGCCTCCAAATACGTAACTCAGCCCAAGTGATGGAATGGAAGGGTATCCACTTACGCAGATGGATGAAGTTTATCAGGTTATTACCTACCGTAGAACCTACCAAGACAAAGGCATAGATCAACAGATCGTCCTTGTCTCTGACAAACAAGAAAAGCCCCAACGCCGCCAACATGCGAAAGCACAAGGCCCGAATCGTGATGAACTTAAAGTCCTCGACCGCCTGATAGAACCAGTTCACACCCAAGCTTGTGAACAAGATCGTCAGGCTTAACGCATAGAATACGCCTAACTGAGCGGATATTTGCGGCACATAGATACCCAACACGGCGACCGCCACATACCCGAACAAACAGAGAATGACGCTCAACAACAATATCTCCACCGTGATCCGATTTCGGATGGCTACATCATCCCGATACTTAGCCACCTCCCGAACCGCATACATCGGTATGCCTAAGCTGGTCAACAAGACAATATAAGCAACGATCGACTGCAGGAAATTCACGGCACCAATTCCTTCCGGCAGCAACACACGTGCCGCGTATGGGAATGTGATCACCGGGAATACAATTCCCGTAACCGTATTCAAGAAATTAAGGGCGACATTCGTCTTTAAAGATGGCATTCGATAAATATTTTCGCCAAACTGTTAATAGTAGTAAGCACTCTATCGCTTCCATCTAACCTAATATCAGCAAGGTTGAATAATAATTGTAAGCACTCAATTTAGGGCACACACCCTCAAAAGGGCACGTACAGTGTCCTAAACCGAGTTCTGTAAAAAATTAATTCTGATTTTAACATGAGCCAGTGCCCCATGTGATTGCATCGGGTATCCAGAGTTGTGGTCGAGTAAGGTAAGTACTCACTGCCTGTCCCCAAGTTCCCTCAATAAATCATTTAAAATATAATCGTCACTCATCAAATGAAGTCCATACTTGCTATCATGCAACATAGAACAAGTACGCGTATCATAGAAGATGGCAAGCGCACGCTCCGGGGATATCTGCAAACGCTCCGCTAGTCGCATAATAATCCGGGCGACCTTTCTCCAAAGCACTTGCTCTCTCATACCGGCCTCCCTTCTCGTATATCATTAAGCCGCTCGCTATCAACAAAACGTAAATACTTATCGAGCAACGACTGACTCAATATACATATTTGATTATTAGGTGAGGTATATCGCAATTTACCCAATGCTTGATCAACCGTGATATTGCCACTTATATAATCCTCCACGGTATCGATCACACGGCAAAGTCCAAATCTTCCCGCCCCACACACGCCAAGGGTTGCTCCAACCGAAGTGTTGTCTCATGATATAGAACAATCATAACTCACCTCCTTTCGCACCTCCGGACGCAGCGGCTTCCCAGTTTCGCAAGGCCTCCACGACATCCTCCGCTACATTCCTCAGACTTTGGGTGTGCATGACATCATAGCAATCCAACAGCAAGCGACGCACCAATCCTACCTTCTCCAAGCGTCTACGCATTTCCATCGGAGAAATACGCATTTTCTTGGCAGAGGCTTCTATGGCCATCACCGCAAAATGGATCTTATCTCCTATTTCTGCTTGTCGAGTATCCATGAGTCTTATATTTATCCTTCTTTATCTACAAATAAAATCACATTTACGATTTCCCCACACCTATCCCGATAATAATTCTTCACTTACCGCAGTTGTTCGCTCTCTTTCCGTTCCCGATTACGCTTAATCAGCCCATTCAAGCCTACATGCAATATACTCCAGCAAAAGAGGTTCAAGAAAAACAAATAGGTTATGTCAACACGCCATGCCAACGAGCTATTAAGCAGGATAAAGAAAGCGGAAATCGCAATGATACAAACCATCACCATCCGCACCCGCATCCCCGTGCGCAACAACTTATGATGAAAGTGATTCTTATCCGGCAAGAACGGGTTCTTGTGCTCACGCAGGCGATGCAAGACCACACGGATCACGTCCAGCAGCGGAACCAGTACCGTAGAGAAAGCGATCACCATGTACGGGTTGGACAATGTCGGAGAGACCTCGTTCGTCACGCTCATGTGGATGATCAGGAAGCTGATCACGTAGCCCAGCGTAAGGCTGCCGGCATCCCCCATGAAAAGCTTATGTCCACGGTTGGCGTTACCGAACACGTTGTAGCACCAAAAGGGCATAAGGATACCCAGCGTACAGATCGCCAACAAGGCGTAAACATACTGCCCACGAAGAAAGAATATCACGCTCAAGACCGACAAGGCGATACAACACAGGCCCGAGGCCAGGCCGTCGATACCATCAATCAAGTTAATGGCATTTGTTATATATACCACGATAAACACCGTGAACGGCACCCCTACCCAAACCGGCACCGAGTAAATACCGAACAAGCCACCAAACGAGTCGAACCAGTTGCCTGACAGTACCAACAGAAACGCCGCAGCAATCTGCACGGCGAACTTATAGCGGTAGCCTACACCGACCAGATCGTCGCAAACACCCACCAGATAAAGCAGCGTCATGCCCACGAACAGGAACAGGTACTCATAAAGCATATTGAATGACAAGCCGGACACGTTCACATCCCAAAAGTACAGACGAAAACCGATCACCAGGAACATCGACATCAGGATCACTGGAAAAAAGGACAGCCCACCCAGACGAGGAACCGGCATCGTATGTACCTTACGGGCGTCCGGGACATCATAGAGCCGTTTCTTATGGGAAATCACCAAGATCCTCGGGATGATCACCATGCCGAGCGATACGGCAAACAGGAAACCGAATAATAGAAACAAAGATGTTTGCATGATCCTAACGTATAAGATTATTTCTTTCATCCATCTTCCCCCGCATGTAAGCGATATACCGCTCCACGGCTTCATGGGCCAGTCGGCGGAACCGATCCTCGTCATCCAGATGTTCCCAAAGGAGGTCCAACAGACGGACATAGATGCTGAAATGCATGTCTATACCTTTTTTAAAGCGTTATAGGTACTGCCGCCCATACCTCCGGTTACGCAGACGATGGATTTGGTCAGCTTGGTGACTTTCAGCAGCGTGTCGATGTAATCACCCAGACGGGGAAAGAATTGTTGTCGGTACATATGTGATAATCGTATTAATTTCTCTGAAATCCGTACGTGTGGGGATACGGCAGTCCCGATACCTCCCGGTCGTGCCACGACCGGTAATCTTCCGCAGGGAAAACGGGGACGGTCAATCGCTTATAATCCGGCTCGTCTATCCGCAAGATATGCTTGCGGGCGTACGAACGCAGCGAGCGATCCGTTACGGACACCATCACGACCGGAAACGGATACCCGAACAGGCGCATCGGCGTGGTCTCGCTGTCCGGGAACGCACGACGCAACTGATAGGCCGAACGCTCGAAGGCAACCCAGTAAGGCCCCGTACAATATAGGTGCATGGAGGTATGGTTCGCACGCTCACGTTCCATGATCTCGCACAAATGGTCGTTCAGCAACGCCACCAAACGAACGCCGGAAGGAAGGGTAGACATCAAATTTGAATTATGAATTTTGGATTATGATTTAAACTGTCAACTGCCACTTCTCAACTGTCAACTGATTCGTGGCCCAGCCATCTATCATAGTCGCCCAGCCGGTGGATCAAGGATAATTTACTTTTCTTAGGCGAGGGATCGACTTGCCAAGGATCCACTAGCTCGTGTGCCATGCGACGGTAGAGAGCGTTATCCGTACAGCCGTACAAGGTGACCAGCAACAGGGCACGGGATTGCGGTGCTTTCACGACAGGCAATAAGCCGCGCATCGTGTCGTGCAAGCGAACGAAAGCCTCCTCATCGCCCGACAGCTTATAGGTCGGGAGGAGCAACGCGCACAGCTTGCAGCGCATCACGTCTGTCTCCGCACGCAAAGAGGCATACCCCCGCAGTACCTCGCCGGCCAATCGTCGATCCTCCTCGCAGACACTGCCGGAAGCATGGTAACGTCCCAAGGCCTCGTGCAGGCCCTCCGACAGGCGGTCGTTGTCCAGATGGGTATAAACGTGCTTGCTCTTCGTGTTCAACTCGATCAACTCGTACTCACCCGCCTTTACCTCGAACAAGGGTACCCACATGCAATCCAGTATGCGCGCCATCACCTCCTTATGACCGCCGCCCGGCTGGATCACCACCTCGGCCTCCATCCCGGTAAAATAACCGGACGTGATGCGTACCCGATCCCCCTTCAACAAGCGGGTACTCTCCGGCACGTACACCGGGAGCTCGTTGGAGTAAGCCTCCGCCACCCAGCGCAAATTCGCCATCTCCTGATCCAAGAGGTGCGGGAAATAGGTCGTACTCCCGGAAGAGACACGGGGAAGGAAATTATACAAGGGGAGTGCCTGCTTCATGCGGAAGATTTCCTCTACCGAAGAACGGATAAACACGTAGTTGAACAGCAAAGGTCGCCTCGTGTTGACCAGCTTGCCACCCACCTTTCGCACCTCCACGTACGAGGGGGCGAAATACTCGAAAAGAGCCTCTCCCCGACGTTCCCGCCGGGAAAGCTCCACGTCCAAACCTTTGGAGGGGCTGATCCGGTCACGCCGTCCACCCGCGGCGGTAGGAAGCGTGAGCACGTACCAGCGCACGGCTTTCAAGTCATGACGCTTGCCGGCCTGTGTCAAGCCCCCCTTCGGGCAATCGTTTCTCAAAATACGCGTCGGCATGATTCTCTTTTCCCTAAGATATACGAGGAGTTCCCCTCTGATTAAACGACAATTCAAAGCCCTGCCAAGCGTACCCTATTTACGCCTAACACACAGCACTTTAAGTTTTCAAATATGGCATTTCTGAAAATTACCATACCTAGTGAATATTTAGCTACTCGGGAAGTAGCGTATTCTTTCATGCCGCGAATATAGTAAAAAATAACTAAAAACAAGCGAATAGATCCGCTTGTTTACTCATTGTAGGCGTTTGATCCTCTCGATTCTTTGATTTTCCCATTTTATCCTAAACGTATAGACATGGTGACGCGGGTGAAACGACCTCTTGTTCCCGGTATCATTCCACCATGCCCCATAACCTGTGTGTATCCCTGTAGAGACGGGGCGTGCCCCGTCTCATCTCCTCAAAATGGTATTTAAATTACCGTCAGACGATGGGAGACGGAGCACGCTCCGTCTCTACAGCTGGGTAATTTTCACCTCCTTTTACGCTACTTCCCGAGTAGCTAATCTCTTACCCCACCTCGGATACCGGTTTATACACGCTCTCGAAGCAAGCCCGGTTCACCGCCGACAGACGTTCCAAGGAAAAGCTCTTCAAGTAAATTTGCGTGGTCTTGATAGACGTATGCCCCAACAGCTCGCTGATCATCTCGATCGGTACGTCCTGTTCCTTCAAGGTCGTGGCGAAAGAGTGACGGATCGTGTACGAGGTGACCGGCTCACCCACACCACAAGTCTCCGCCAGCGACCTCAAGTCGCGGTTAAAGCGCAGCAAGGCGCCGTTGTATTCCGCATAGGCCGCCTCACCCGTTTTCTTCCCGCTCAGAAACGGGAACAGGTAAGGCGAGTCCTTGTCCGTGCAAACCGCCAACTCTTCCAACAAGAGCCGTACATCGGCCGGGATCTCCACCCGGATGAAAGACCCGCTCTTCTGACGGTGGTACGACAAGACCCCGTCCTTGACATTCTCTTTCCGCAAATGGGCGAAATCCACGAACGCCATCCCGCTGAACGAGAACATCAGGCAAAAACACAGCTGGGTTCTCCGCATCTCCGGCTCAACTCTCGGAGTCCCCATCAACGAGCGCAAGCTATCCAGAGGCAACGCCTTCTTCCGCTTGCTCTCCACGCCTGTAAACACCCCCTTGAACAGATTCGGGATATACGAAACCTCGCCAGCCTCCACCGCCAAGTTATAGATATGCCGGATTCGCCGCATATAGGTGGACACCGTATTGCGCATACAGCCCCGCTTCGACAGCCATGCCTGATAAAGCAAGAGCCTCTCTTTGTCTATATAGGCATAAGGGATTTCCTCCATCCCGCAAAAACACTTGAACGAGCGTAAAGCGTCCAGATAACTCTTCGCCGTGGAATAACGCCCCACCTCACGAAGGTGGGCTATATAAGCCAACATACCCCCCACCACGTCTTCTTTTTTCATATAAATCCTCCTTAAATCCTTGTTTATTCTGTTATCTTTTATTTAATCATGTCAACACCATTAACATTGGGACGAACTGTTCGTCCCGCACTTTATTTTATTAATCCGACCTTCACCGCCGTTAATCTAAGAAAAAGAATACATGAAAAATGAATTTAAAATGTCCCTTTTCGCAGCCCCGATCTCACCGGTCAAAGATAGCCTAACGGGACGAGTATCACGACCGGCTACCGTATATCCCAGTCGAGAAGTCACCTTACAGGAGGTGGCCCGACTCATCACCGGCGATCCGGCCCTCGAACGCCTCACCCGGCAGCTCCGCCTCCCGCTTGAGACGGGTGACAAGGAACGATTCAGCGAGCTGAAACGGCAAACGCTACCGTATGTCACGCCTTGCGGGACTTTCTCCTACCGGAAAAGCGATCGGCTCCTAGCCCCGAGCGGATTGGTGGTAGTGGATGTAGACGGATTGGACTCTACCGCGGAGGCGAAGGCCCTCCGAAGACAGCTGTTCGACGATGCCTACCTATGCCCCGCCCTCTGCTTCATCAGCCCGAGCGAACGAGGCGTAAAGGCTTTCGTCCCCTATCCGGAACATCCCGGAAACGAGACACCCGCCTATATCTCCGAGCATATCCTAGGCGTAATGAACTACGTGGAATATGTGTATGGCGACGGAGAGACGCGAGGCTCCCAGAAAGTAGACCCGAGCGGCAAAGACATCGTCCGCTCCTGTTTCCTATGTCATGATCCCAACGCACTTTTTAGGATTTGAAATCTAACTCATAAATCATAAATTACATGTCAGACAGTTTATCCCGCTTAGTAGAAGCGGTTCGTTCGGCGGGTGTAGATATCGCCCCCGGATATTGTGAATACGTGCGCTTGGCGTTTGCCATCGCCAACGATTGCGGCGAGGCAGGACGAGAAGGTTTCATCGCCCTGTGTTCCCTATCGGTGAAGTTTAACCGGGAGAAGGCCGAACGACTTTTCTCCAACTCCTTGAAAAAGGGAGACCACAGGATACACCTCGGTACGGCCTTCCACTTGGCCGTACTGGCGGGCGTACGCCTGGAGCCTCCAAGCCGCCCCCGCGATACGCACGCAAGTAATGCAAGTAATGCAAATAATGCAGCACCTGTTTCCCACACACGTGCGTGCGATAATAATGTAGAGATCGAGATCGAGGAGCAGGTCGATCCGTTCACCCACCTGCCCTTCTTCCCCGAGGGGCATGAGTGGCCCCGGATGTTGCGGCAGATCATGGCGTTCGGACAGAGCCGGGAGCAACGGGACGTACTCCTTCTGGGCGGGCTCACCACCTTGGGCGCCTCGCTCGCCCAGACGCTGCGGTTCCTATATGGAGGCAAATGGTTCTTCTCCAGTTTGCAAACCTTCGTCGTCGCTCCCCCCGCCTCCGGAAAAGGCGTGCTCGCGTGGACGCGAATGCTCGTGCAACCGATCCACGACGAGATCCGGGCGACCGTGGCGGAGGAGATGAAAAGGTATAAGAAAGAGATGACCTCCTTCAATTCCTTGGGACGGGAAAAGGCGAAAGCCGAGGAGCCGGAAATGCCTCTCAACCGTATGTTTATATTCTCCGGCAACAACACCGGTACCGGTATCTTGCAGAATATCATCGACTCGGGCGGCGTGGGGATCATCTGCGAGACCGAGGCGGACATGGTCAGCAACTCCATCGCCTCGGATTATGGCCATTGGAGCGAGGTGATCCGCAGCTCGTTCGATCACGACCCGCTCAGTTACAACCGGCGGACAGACCGGGAATATCGGGAGTTGTCGCACTCCCACCTGTCGGTATTGATAAGCGGGACGCCCGGGCAGGTGAAGCCGCTGATCCCTTCCAGCGAGAACGGATTGTTCTCCCGGCAAATGTTCTATTATATGCCCCGTGTACTTCACTGGATCAACCAGTTCAGTCTACAGCGGACCGACACGTCGCTGGAATTCCAGAAATTGGGCAAGGACTGGATCGCTCACTTGAGAGAGATCCAGAAACTGGGGGTGATCTCGCTTCGCTTGACCGACGCGCAAATCGTCTCCTTCAACGAGGTGTTCCAAACCTTGTTCGAGCGCTCCCGGAAGGGCACCGGCAACGAGATGAACAGCTCCGTCGTACGGATGGCCATCAATATCGGACGTATCCTGTCGATCGTCGCCCTATTGCGAATAACAGGGGAATGCGAGGAGGCGGGAGACTTCGCCGCCAGCCTGCGCAAGTCGCCCCGGCTCACGCCCGACTCGCAGACCTGCGCCGACAACATCAAGGACGGGATCATCACCCGCTGGGATCTCTCCATCCAAGAGGATGATTTCCAAGCGGTCCTTTCCTTGGCCGAGCCTATGTACCTACACGCCGTACACATACTCTCGTTCCTTCCCGCCAACGAGGTGAAGAACCGGGGCATGGCCGACCAAGAACGTCTCTTCATCACCTTGGATACGGGTTTCACCTATCAATCCCTCTTGGAAGAAGCCGAGAAGCTGAAGATACCCAAAAACACCGCATGCAGTTGCTTGCAACGTTGGCAGAAACAGGGAATCGTCCGAAAGGGAGAAAAACGAGGGGATTATAAGAAAACATAATCCCTCTTCCTCCTCTTCTTTTAAGTATGTACGCACGTGTGTGGGAAAACAGGTACTGCATTACTTGCATTATTTGCATTACTCGCATAAGTCGCACGCCCCACACGTACACCGGCATCGCCTCACACCTACGCCCGTACAGGGCCACGCCGATATACGTGTGGGCCAACGTCGATATACGCATGAAGCGATGCCGATATACGCATGCGAAAGCGAACGTGGAAGATCCTCGTTCAAGGACGGCCCAAATAGCGAAAGATCAGTTCCACTTGCAGGGAGGTGAAAATCCGCTGCCGGTTTTGGTAGCCTGTCTCATCCAGCTCATGGCTGAGCTTCTGATGATGTCGGACCCATCCCGCCAAGCGGTTGAGAGCGGAACTCGGACTGATATCGGGAGCATAGGCCATGGCCAACTCCCGTTTGCTATAAGGGCGCACCGGCCACCCTTCCTGATATTCGTTATTTGTCTGCATAAAATAGGTGTTTTTCAATTCATTTACAGGAATAAAGATACTGAAAAAGTACGAATCCGGCAACGATCCGATCCACTAATATTCATCTTTTATCACCTTATATACCCCGATTTCACACCGCCTCTACGAGACTCATTCCGGAGGAAACCGGAAGTCGTACATTCGTAATCGAAAACAGATCGATCCCATTTTCAATTATCAATTATCAATTTTTAATTATTAAAACTATGGCATTAAATTACAGTGTGGCCCTTCGGCCCAACCCTTTGAAGAAAGACGAGCCGGCGAAAGCGTACGCCACGGCACAGGTCAATGGAGAGCTGTCGCTCAAGCAACTGAGTCGCCGGGTATCCATGCAAACCACCGTCAGCCGTGCGGACGTGGTAGCGGTATTGATCTCCACCGTCGAGAACCTGCTTGATGCCCTCCAAGAGGGAAAGCAGGTGGATTTCGGCGATTTAGGCAAATTCCGTCTACAGATACTCAACGAGGGGGCGGAGAGTCTTGAGAAATTCACATCTACAAACATCACCGGTGTCAACATCCAGTATATACCGGGTGAGGACCTGAAGAACATCTTCGCCGGACTGGAGTTCCAGCCGGTGGCCAGTCGCAAGGCTCAGCAAGCCGTGCTTCGTGCGGAGAAGGCCGGGGAAACCTCTGTCGATATCAGCAAGAAGCCCGCTTCCGGAGGGGACGACTCGGAATCGCCTGACGAGATCTAGTGTGTCACTTTTGGCTTGCACCCAATCGGTATGTCACTTTTGGCTTGACCCAAAAGTAACCAAAAGGTCAAGGCTGACGCTGACGG
>OGXT01000135.1_pt1 | contig 92614 bp, 90 predicted proteins | sample 1576361 | NCBI WGS metagenome assembly OGXT01 (sample SAMEA3541514, study PRJEB24748) | human gut metagenome | biome: human gut; feature: human-associated habitat; material: faeces | place: China | collected 2012 | reverse complement strand
TAATCCATATATTCTTCTGTTATGTAGCCTTTTTTTATTAAGAATTTTTCAATATTTTTTGTTTTTTCATCAAATATTTCTTTTTCACCGTATATATTAATTAATTGATTCATTTTCAATTTACTAATATTTTTAATTTTATCATTCAAATTATTGATTTCCTTCTGAATTTCTTTTAGTTTTAATTCTTTTCCCTTTTCAATATTTTTCCATCTTTCTATGAAAATTGACTTATTTCCAAATGGTTTAAAAACTTCCTCTTCATCCCAATCATTATAATAATATTCATTTTTTTCATATTTTATATTTGAATTAGAAAATTTTTCTACATCGTTAATTGAACTTATAAAATCTTTTATCGTTTTATTCTCATTATTAAATTTAAACTTTCCTCTTAATTCATTATATCCATTAAATTCATACAACTCACCAACTAAAACTAATTTTAGCTCTTTTATACTATTTAATGTTTCATTCGTAACTTTTAACTTTTCTTTTATCAATTCATCTATATTTTTATTTAGCTCTTCAATTAATTTCTCTTTTTTTTGATTTTTATTTTTTAATATTTCTGGCACCTTATTATCAACAATCATTTGTGCTAAACCTTCTACAACAGCCGTTTTACCAACACCTGGTTCACCAATTAAAACAGGGTTATTTTTAGTTCTTCTACTTAATATTTCAATTATTCTCTGAATTTCATTTTTTCTCCCTATAACAGGATCTAACTTTGATTCTTTAGCAAGTGCCGTTAAGTTTTTGCCATACTGATTTAATGTTGGTGTATTGGTATCAACAGAAGAGGAAAATGATGAATCAGAATAGTTTGCAACTGGTGAATCTTCACTTAAAAGTCTAAGTAAATCTGCAAATATCCTTTGTGGATCAATATTCGTATCAATAAGTATTCTAACCGCTACACTATCAATTTCCCTCATAAGTGCTAAAAGAATATGCTCTGTTCCAACATAATTTTGTCCCATTCTCATTGCCTCTTTAGCGCTATTTTCAATTATTCTTTTTGCTCTTGGAGTAAATTCTGGATCGCTTTCTAAGGTATTCATTACTCCATCAATTCTTAATATTTCTTCTTCAACATATTCTGGTTTTAACCCTTGAGATGTTAAAATTTTACTTGCAAGTCCTTCTCCTTCTTTTACAAGTCCATATAATATATGCTCTGTTCCTACAAATGAATAATTATGAGTTATAGAAAATTCTTTTGCAATTTCTAAAACTCTATTTGCTCTTCCTGTAAATTCGTACATATTACTTCAACTCCTCTCTAATATATTCTGCTCTTTTTATATCTTCCTCTTCCTTTGATAAATCTTCTTTTATAATAGTTTTTAAAGTATTTTCTTGTGTGTCAACCATTAATGATTGAACTTTTTCCAAGCTAACTTCATTTACTATCTTCATTGAAACTCCAAGCCTTAACTTAGATAAAAGTTTAAAAGCCTCGTCTTCAGACATTATTCTTGCATTTTTTAATATTCCTAATGCTCTGTATATTTCATCACTTAAATATATACTATTTTCTTTTAAAACATTTCTTGCTTTTCTTTCTTGTGATATTATTGTTCCTACAATTGCCTTTATTTTATTAATGATTTCATCATCACTAAGTCCTAAAGTTTGTCTATTTGACACTTGATATATATGACCATAACCTGATGTATTCTCGCCATAAAGGCCCCTTACTGAAAGTCCAAAACTTGTTGCCTCATCAATTATTTTAGGTAAAAGACCAAGTCTTGCAAGTGCAGGTAAATGAAGCATAACAGAAACCCTCATAGCCGCTCCTACATTACTTGGACATGATGTTATGTATCCATATTTATCACTATATGAAAATTTTAATTTTTCTTCTAGTTTATCAGTAAATGATATAAGATTATTATAACATTTATCAATATCAAAACCACTCTCAAAAGCCTGAATTCTTAAGTGGTCTTCCTCATTTAACATAGCAACAATACTTGAATCTTTGTTTGTTACAATAGCCGTATCTGATAAATCTAATAATTCCTTAGATATTAAATGTTCTTCCACTAAACTACCAAGAGTGGTTTCATCTATATCTTCTGTTTTAAAGAAATTATACTCTTTTAAGTTTATACTATTTTTCACTTTATCTAGTAAATTTTGCTTTTCTTTTTTCTTCATTATGTTTGGAAATTTATATCCATCTATACTCCTTGCAAACCTAAGTCTTGTTGAAATTACAACATCAGAATCTTTTGAAATTTCTTTATACCACATTTATTTCACCACCTAATTATTTTCTTTTACTTTTTTCTATTTTTTTTATTTTATCACGTACAACTGCAGCCTTCTCATATTCCTCATTTTCTACTAAAGTTTTTAATTCATTTTTCAAAGATGCTACTTCATCTAATTTATCTATTTTATCTTTTTGTATACTTTTAGCATTTGAAATACGTTTTTTATTACTTAATTTTATATGTCTATTCTTTCCATGCATTTTAAGGAAAATATTATCTAGTCTATCTTCAAATGTATCGTAACAATCAGGACAACCTAGAAGTCCAGTGCTTGAATAATCATCAAATGTATAACCACATGTAGGGCATTTTAATTCTTCTTTAAATCCAAAATCTCCAAATAAACTTGGAATGTTTGTAAACATTGGAGAAAACATATCTGAAAAGTTTACAAAACCTAATTTTTTAGCACAATCTATGCAAAAATGCATTTCTTGTTTTTTACCATTTATATCTTCCATATATCTTACAGTTGCCTCTTTCTTTCCACAACTTTGACATTTCATAATAATCACTCCTTTACAAATTCATTAATATATTCTTCAGAATATCAGCTCTTACTTCATCTCTTTTTATTTTATCAACCTTAAATAAGCTCTTGTCAGAAAGTGCGGCCTTTATAACCTTTGCAGTATTTTTATCTAATAGATTATATCGTATAAAATCATCCAAGTAAATATCTGCGACACTTTGTGACAATTTACTACCAATTTTTTCAGTAATGTTTGATATATATTCTTCTTTAGTAGAATTTACTCTACTAATTTTTATATATCCACCACCTCCTCTTCGACTTTCTACATAAAATCCAAGTTCAGGTATAAACCTTGTAGATATTACATAGTTTATTTGCGATGGTACACAATTAAATCTATCAGCAAGTGCACTCCTATTTAATTCTGCTACTTCATTTTGTGTTATTATTTCATTTATATACTCTTCTATTAAATCTGATATTTTCATTTTAGCCTCCTTTTAGACTTTGACTTTCTTTGACTATTAATAGTATACTACTATACAAAACAAATGTCAATAGATTTTTATATAAAAGTCAGAAAAAGTCAAAAAAATACAGATGGACGAGAAAATATCCATCTGTATCGTAATAACTATACCATATAACAACATAGCATAATTAAAATCTTATGAGTACAGAATAAATAATGTACTCATTATTATATTGTGCATTTTTTTATTTTTTATACAAATTATTAATATTTTTTTATATTAAAATTAATCTTCAGAATTCATAAAATCTTTTAATCTCTTACTTCTACTTGGATGTCTAAGTTTTCTTAATGCTTTTGCTTCTATTTGTCTTATACGTTCCCTTGTTACTTGGAACTCACGACCAACTTCTTCCAAAGTTCTCATACGTCCATCTTGAAGACCAAATCTAAGTTTTAAAACTTTTGCCTCTCTTGGAGTTAATGTTTGCATTACATCTTCAATATGTTCTCTTAAAAGTACATCAGCTGCTTGTGCTGCAGGAGAAGGAGCATCTTCATCTGGTATAAAGTTGCCAAGATTACTCTCATCTTCTTCACCAACAGGTGTCTCTAAAGATATTGGTTCTTGAGATACTTTTAATACTTCTCTTACTTTTTCAACTGGCATTTCAAGTTCAGCAGCAATTTCTTCTGGAGTTGGTTCTCTCCCTAAAGTTTGCAATAAATGCCTTGATGTACGTATTAATTTATTTATAGTTTCAACCATATGTACAGGTATCCTTATTGTTCTTGCTTGATCAGCTATGGCTCTTGTGATTGCTTGTCTAATCCACCAAGTTGCATATGTACTAAATTTATATCCTTTTGATTGATCAAACTTATCCACTGCTTTTATTAGTCCTAAGTTTCCTTCTTGTATAAGGTCAAGGAAATTCATACCTCTTCCAATATATTTTTTTGCTATACTTACAACTAATCTTAAATTTGATTCTATTAAACGTTTTTTTGCTTCTTTATCCCCATGAACCATTCTTTCAGCGAGCATATTTTCTTCTTCATATGTTAAAAGTGGTATTTTTCCTATTTCTTTCAAAAACATTTTTACAGGATCATCGACATTTATATTATCAACAAAATCCATATTTTTAACATCATCAAGTAAAATATCTTTTTCAATTTCTGTTATATCTTCAAGATTTGGTTCAATATCAAGTTCGGCAACAGATTTTGTACCATCTATATTAACAACTGCCATATCAGAATCATCAACATCTATATCATCATCTTCAACAGCTTCTCTATCTTTTCCAGAAAGTAAATCTATATTTGCCTCTTTTGAAGTTTCCTTTGCATCATCCATAATTATATTTAAATTAAGATCTGCTAAAGTATCATATATTTTTGCCATCTCTTCAGGAGTAATTTCTGCTTCATCTACAAATTTAACAATATCTTTATACTTAACTTTTTTCTCTTTTTTACCTTTTTCAATAAATTTTTTAATTTTTTCTTTTTTTTCTTCTTTAGAGATATTTTTTTTCTCTACTTTTTCATTTTTTATTTTTTCCACTTTTTCCACCTTTTGTTCATCAATTTGTTTTTTACCATTTGAAACTTCTTTCATTATTTACTCCTTTACGATTTTAATCTTGATATTTCAATTATAATTTGATTTAATTCAAATTGCAATATATCTTGCTCATCTTTTGAAATATTTTCCTCTAATCTTTTTAAAATTTCATCTCTTCTATTATATAGTTTTTCCTTATGTTTGTATGTTAATACATCATTTAATAATTTTTCGTTATCAATATTTTGTGTGTCTATATATATTATTTCTGTTAATTCTTTTATAAGTTCTTCATCTTTTAACTTAGATAGAATATCAATTTTATTAATGTCATATTGTTCTTTTAATTTAAGTATATACTCATAAATCTTCTTTACATTTTCATCTTCAAAATCATCTATACTTACTTCATTAAAAATTCTTTCTTGTATTTTTTTATTATGGCTTAAAATTAAAAGTATAATGTATTGTTCTTGCTTCTTTTTAAGAGTAGTAGTAAGATGCATTTTACGTGTTAAAGACTGCATATCAATATATACTGTTTCATGTTTTTTATTTAGTTTTTTTTCAACTTCTTTTAAAATTGGCCCAGTTCCTATACCATATTTTTTAGAAACTCTATCTACATAAATTTCTCTTTCAATGTCATTATCAATTGAGGCCAAAATCTCAGCTGTATTTTTTAAAAATTGGATTTTTGAATCCATATCATTCATGTTAAGATTTTTCTCAAGCATTGAAATCTTAAATTCAACAAGTGAAATACTTGTATCAATACATTTTTCAAATCTTTCTTTTCCATATTTATTTATATATTCATCTGGATCTTTTACATCAGGTTTATCTAACTTTAATACTTTTACATTAATGCCTCTTTTATGCAATATATCAAGTCCCCTTAATGTTGCATTTTGTCCTGCTGAATCTTGATCATAGCATATTATAACATTATCTGTATATTTTTTCAAAAGGCGAGCTTGGTCATCTGTTAGGGCTGTTCCAAGAGATGCTACTGCATTATCAAAACCACTTTTTTGAAGTGCTATTGCATCCATATATCCTTCTACAATTATGATTTTATCATGCTTCTCTCTTTTAGCAAAATTCATCATATATAAAGTTTTACCTTTATGATATATTTCATTTTCCTTAGAATTCACATATTTAGGTAAAGACTTGTCTAAAACACGTCCACCAAAAGCTATTATTCTATCCCTTATATCAAATATTGGAAATATAAGTCTTGAAAAAAATCTATCATAGATTTTTCCTCTTTCGTTTTTTACAAGTATTCCAGAATTTAATATATCTTGCTCACTAAAGCCTTTTTCTTTTAAATAATCCAAAAGTGGTATTTTACCATTTGCATAACCTATTCCATATTTATTTATTGTTTTTATATCAAACTGTCTTTTTTTTACATATTCTTTTACAATATTATTTTCTTCTTTTAAAAGGTTTATTAAATTATTATGATAGTAAATTCCTGCTTCTCTATTTATATTAAAGAATGTTTCTTTTTTGTTTTTAATTTCTTGTTTATCTCCAAACGATTTTGAACTCTGTTCATATTTACTAAGATCTATATGTGCTCTTTCGGCAAGCATTTCAACACTTTCCCAAAAGTCAAGATTTTCAATTTTCATTATAAAAGAAATAACATTTCCACCTTGCGAACAGCCAAAGCATTTAAAAATTTGCTTGTCCATAGACACGCAAAAAGAAGGGGTCTTTTCCCTATGAAAAGGGCACAAACCAATAAAGTTCCTACCACTTTTCTTTAATGTAACGTATTCAGATATTACCTCTACTATATCATTTTGAGATATTACTTCTTCGATTAAATCTTCTGAATAATACGCCATTTTTCCCCCTTCTTTCAATCTATGATGCAACAAGCATTTTTACTCTTTCTTCTCTATTTAAATATATATTTGATGTATTAACAATTGAAATTAAAATTAAAAATACTGTTAATATCATTTGATAATGTGTTATATCAAGCCCAAATACAGATATACAAATGTATAAAAGTATAAAGAAAAGTTTCATTACAGTTGACTTTGTATCATATCTTCTTCTTAAAACAAATGCAAGTATTTCTATAAATACAATATATGAATATAGTAAAACATAATAAGTTTTAGATGTAGAATTTAATATATTTGTATTATTTAATAGATTTGAAACAAAATTTTCTACATTTATGTCCTTAATTCCAGTAGATAAATTAAAGATTCCTATTTTATCTATACTTGTATTATTTATAACTATCATACCTATAAATGTAATTAACGAAGCTATCAATGCAATAGTTATTATCGAAACAATGAGTTTACTAATATTGATTCTTTCAACCTTATACAAAGTATCTTTAGTTTTAGAATTTACAATAGAAATAATTTTCTTTGGGAATCCTAAGTGAGTTTTATCAAGATTTACTGTAAGAATAAGTGACATTAAAGCCATTACAATCCATAAATATGCACTTATTCCAATTGTAATTGATACTCCAACAAATATACCAAGTACACCGGAAATAACTAAGTATTTTTTATTTTTTATACCAAGTTGTTTTAATTCATCAATTAACTTTTGTATTAAAAGCATTGTAGAAAAAATTATTAATGTCTTTATTAAATTTATAAATATCATGTTCACATCTGTATACACACATGGTAACATTGCAAATCCAAATAATCCAAGTACTGATAATATATCACTTTTAGAGACGTTAAAAATTATCTTCTTTAAAACAAAACCAATAAATAATTTTAAAAATATATACATAAATAAAATAGTATTTTCTATCAAGTATAAATATTTATATATAGATATTATACTCATAATAACCACTATAAAAGTTATGTACACATATCTATATATAAGTGATATATTTCTCTTTACTTTTTTTCTATATAATTTATCTTTTATATAAACATATAATGCAACCAATAAAGCTGTTACAATTATATATACGACTTTCAAAATATTTAAAGTAGGACTACTACTGTTATTATTTAATAGTAACATTACGTCTTGATAACCCATAAATATAATTAAAGCAAGAAATAATATAACTACTAAAGTACGTGAAATCTTACTAATACTCATTTATATCTACCCACTCTTTTTAAAAGTCAACCTCTTATTTTTCTTTATTTACTATATAATTCGTTTACTTCTGCTAAAGCTTCATGTGTTCCTATATCAAAACATTCTCCTGAAAATTCATAAGCATAAAGTGGCATTTTTTTGTATAAATATGCTACTAAGTTTCCTGGTGCATCGCAAGAATTTCCTTCTTCTAAATATGTTTTAATTTGAGGAACAATTTCTCTTGGATATATATATTCAGCATATACTGCATATTTTCCTTTTGGTTCAGCTGGTTTTTCTTCAAATCCAACCATTCTCATATTATCATCGAGTTCAGCTACACCTAATCTTTTTAATAATTCATAATTTTCTTTTCTAACACATACACATGGTGCTTTTTTCTCTTTATAACAATTATAAAAATCTGTAAGTTCAAATTCAAATAGATTATCAGTTGCAAGAACTAATATGTCATCGTCAACCTTTGCATTTTCAATTACAAATTCTATATCACCTATAGCACCTAATCTATCATCATTTGATACTGTACCATCGTTAAATACTTTGATTGGTTTTATATTATTTTTTTCATTTGCCCAATCTTCAAAATGTTTTGTATATTTAGCATTTGTTACTAAATAGATTTCATCAATATCATCAATTTTATTTACTTTTTCTAAAGTATAATCAATTATTGCTTTACCTCCAACTTTCAACAAAGCTTTTGGAAAATTCTCTGTTAAAGGGAATAACCTAGTTGCATATCCCGCACATAATAAAATACATTTCATAATTAATCTCTCCTTTATACATGCAAAAAAGTCTACATGTATTTGCTATTATATCATATAAAATTTCGTTTTTCAACATTTTATTTAATATTTATACTCTAAATACCCCCTGCAATCAATTTTGCAGAGGGTATAATATATTACTTTACTTAATTATGAGTTTAAACAGCTTGTTCAGTTGTATTTGATGCATCAACTGTATCTGTTACAACTTGATTTTCATCATCATTTATTTTTTGTTCAAACTCAGATATTCTTTGTTCAGTTTCATATTGTTCAATTCTATTTAAAGCATATAAATATTTTCTTTCTTGTGAAAGTAATGCTTGATATTCATCATTCCAATCATCGTGGTTTCTTAAATCAGTATGAACATCATTTAATTTTTCTTCAAGAACAAGTTTAACTGGTTCCATTATACTTTTATTCTTTTCTACCTTGATTCCATTATCAACCATATATGTCATAACTTCAGCCATAAGCCTTTCACCTTGAGTATTAACTCCACCTTGTTCAGCATTATCATGTAAAATATCTACTGCTTTTTCAATTTCGTTTACACCAACTTTATCAAATATAGAATCTACTCTAGAATCAATAAATTGTCCATTTTCTCCAAATACTTCTTGACCTTTTATAAATAAATCAACATTATTTTGAATTATTCTTGCTTGTGCTACTGGTAATTCCTCTGTAGCTATTTTTAAAGCATGTCTATCATAATATTTTCTAAATGCACTATTACACATTTCTTGAGATTCTGTGTATGGCTTAAAGAATTGGGCATACTCTCTTAAAACTTCATGTTGAGTTTTTTCACCACTTATATTTTGTCTTAATTCGTCTAGATTTTCTCCAAAATATGCTGTAACTTTATGATCTATTGCATCTGGTTCATACTGTACTTCTGGTACAATATTCTCACTTTGAACTTCTTCATTAGAATTTTCTTGTATATCACTTGCACTATCAAGCATTAAATAGTCTTTTTTACGTCCAAATACCTTAGCAAACATATTTTTAACTGAACTTAAATCTTCTAAAAAAAGTTTCCATTCATTTTTCCAAAATTCTTTCATATAAAACACCTCATTTGTTAATAATAATACTATACTATCACATGTACCATTATTATATATAATTTGTCAAAAAAAAGCAATAACAGCAATATTTTATTTATATTACATTTTTGTTTCAAAAAAGCAATATATAATTTAAAATATGCCATATGTTAATAATTGCGCTATATTAAAGTTAACCATAATTTTGTTAATCATAAAATAAAATTGCGATCTAAAATCGCAATTTTAACTTTTAAAATTTAAATTTTACTGGTTGAAATAAGAAATCTTTTGCATTTGAACAACCTTGTTTAAAACTATCCCATATTCCAACATCTTGTACTTCAGTTTCTTGTTCTCTTTCTTCTACTGAAGCTTGTAATTGTAAAGTTTTAGGGCTAAATGTAACTGGTTGTAAAAAGAATTCTCCAAGTGTTTGCATATCATCTAAGAAAAGTTGCCACTCATTTTTCCAAAATTCTTTCATTATATACCACCTCTTTTGTTTTTTATATTACCATAAAAACTATAGTAATAGTTTATACTATTATAGTATTTTTTTCAACTACATTTTGATTTCTTTTATGTTTCATTTGTGTTACAAGTATACTTTGCTATATGAATTATTTCTTTATCTTTAAATAAAGTTTGTAGTTTTATCTTCTTCAATCATTCCTATAAATTCTTTGTCAAGCCATCTTTTATTTCTACTTTTAAATAAAATAACACTATCCTTTGTACTTCTAATATATTTATCAAGTTCAGATTTTAGATTAATAATTTGGGATTCTAAAAGCTCTCCCTCAAATACTGAATTTTGAATATAATTTAAATATTTTTTACATATTTTGTATACCTTAGTTAATACTCTACTTCCCTCTTTTTCATCTAAATTTATATCATATACTAATATAACATACACATAAATCACCACCACATTTTAAATCCATCATATTCAATATCCTCTGTTAAATATTTTATAAGTTTATAAATCTCAAGCCTAATTAAATATTCATATGTAACATCTCGTCCAAGTTTTTTATGTTTTATTGTTTGTTGTAACTTTAAATCAAATTGTTTGGTAATTTCCATTCTTGCTTTATCTTTTATATATACATAATTAAGTCCTTTTTCAAAATCATCGCTTTTTATCTGGTTTTTATTAAACATTGAAAAAATGAGCCTGTCCACAATTATTGGTTTAAATATTTCTGAAATATCTAAACATAGAGAAAATCTCTTTTCAGACGGTTCATGTAAATAACTAATAGTAGGATTAATTTGGGTCATATATATTTGGCTTAATACTTTTGTATAACATAATGTATTTAAATACGATATTACAGAATTTATACTATTATCAGGTGGATTTTTTACCATTTTATCAAATGATATATTTTGATTAATTATATAATTCCAAGTTTCATAGTATATCTTTCTAATATTTCCTTCTACTCCCATAATTTCTTCAACTGTAGTACAAAATTTTAATTTACTTCTTAACTCATCTATTTTTTCCATATATGCTTCTAATGATCTTCCTCTATTATTATAATATGTTAAATTTCTATATATGTTGTATGATGCTGCATCAATAATTGCTCTGGCTATTTTAACTCTTTTATTATTATTTAAATATGACTCAACTTGTTTTACTAATAACTTCCCTGATACTAATGAATCCTTGGAATAATATGTTCCAGTATAAAACCCATAATAATTAAAAAAATGTAAGTTTATTCCTGATGTTGAAATAAAATTAAGTAAACTCGTATTAAAATCAAATTCAGACATAATGTATATATCTCTAACTCTTTCAATAGGTATTGATCTTTTACTGTTATCTTTATATACTATCTCCAAAGTATTATCCTTTCTCTGTAGTCTACCACTTTTAAATAAATAATATGACTGCTTCATAAATACCTCCTAAATATAACATAGATCAAAATATGAACATTTTTTACATATTGAATTATTTAATATCTCTGGAGGTTTATCATATTTTGATATTTTTTCAATATCATTTATAACCTTTTTCAAAGTTTTTCTATCATCATCTCCTAAAAATACATTTTTAGTTTCTTTAATTAAGAGATAATCAATTATAGCACTGATGTTTTGTATTCCTTTATTTTCAAGATAATACATATAATATTTAAGTTGCCATAATCCAGCCTGTTCAACCTATTTTGTCTTTTTTACTTCATGAAGTACAGCACCATTTTTAATAAAGTCAACATTTATTGTTTCATCTATTAATATTCCTTTCTTCTCTCTTTTATAGCTATTTTCATCTAAAATTTTTCCTATTGCAACCAATTCACTATTTTGTTCCATATTTAATTGATTTATATAATACCAAAGTTTTCTTTTGCAAACAAAATAATAATATATCATCATACCTGATATTTTCATTTCTTTACCCCCTTAAAATTGTTAAATCATTATTATGTTTTAATACTCATCATTTTTATTATACATTTCAATGATTGTGTCCTTTACATTCTAATATATTTAAATTAATACCAGTAACAAGGAGTGCAAGTACAACAAAGGCACTAGCCTTTACATTCTAATATATTTAAATTAATACGTAATAGGACAAGAAGTCGCAACAAATGAATATGACTTTACATTCTAATATATTTAAATTAATACAAAATCACCTTGGGTGTACCTGGGAGCCCTAACAACTTTACATTCTAATATATTTAAATTAATACTATATGATATTTGTGACTTTGGAGAAAAATAAAGCCTTTACATTCTAATATATTTAAATTAATACAGAAAACTATGCGAAAGAATTAGAAAACAGAATTACTTTACATTCTAATATATTTAAATTAATACAGTACAATCAGACTCAACTTATAGAGTATTATACAACTTTACATTCTAATATATTTAAATTAATACAGGTACATCTACAAGCTTAGAGTATCAATTAGTTATAAGCCAAAATCTGTCGATGTAATAAATTTACGTTAAAATTTTTAAAAAAATAATCTAAATTAAATACAAAAAATCATATAATATATCCATATTAATTGATTTTTAGCTACCTTTAAGTAAACTTAAATATATCTGTCGTACCCCTATAGTTTTAGCATTATTTAACATCGACAGAAATTTTTTACATAAATTTTTGATCTATTTCTTCATCTAAATCAGGATTTAAATGCAACCCTATATCTTGGTCATATTTTAAATCTATAACTTTTATTTCATCTAAATGATATCCATTATTAGTTATATATTGTATATTTTTATATAACATTTTTTTATTCAAAGATAGTGTTAACTTGTTTATTTCTCTTTTTATAACGTTTGCTTTTTTATATTCTTCAGCCTTAAGCATATTTTCATATTTTTCGAATAATTCAATATTTTTATCATATATTTCTCTTGGTATTACATTTACACTTTCTATCTTTCTTAGCATTTTTTGCGCTTTAGCTTTTGTACTATCATCATCTACAAAATTATCTAATATCCTTAAAGATTCTTTAAAATTATGATAAAATTTTGTATCTTGTATATTTTCTTTAGAATACAATGTGTCTACAAGGTTTACTTTATCTTTTTCTGTTAGAATTTTATTATCGTATTGTTTTATTAATTGAATACTTTTTCTATGTATTTCTTTATCATATATATATCCGTATACCACTTACATTTTTATTATACACATAAATATTAGGTTCATTTTTTTCATATTTCCTACTTCTATAGCACCTACCACACCTCTGAAATAAACTATCAAGCGTAGACATTTCAGTAAATAAATAGTCAAAATCAATATCTAAAGAAGCTTCAACAATTTGTGTTGTTATCCATATCCCAGTCTTTTCTCTTTCTTTAGAAAAATTAATTATACTATTTTCTTTATTACTTCTATCATTTTTTATAAATCTAGAATGCACTACATTTACATTTTCTATGTTTTTTTCTTTTATTTTTAAATATAACTCATTAGCTTTATCAATTGTATTTAATATCACTAAAACTTTAGAAATACTAGCTTTATTTATTATATTTTCAATGTCATTATCTAAAGAGTTATCATTTATAGATAATTTATGCCTCATAATAGGTTTTAAAAATTCACCAAATTTAAATTTAATTCCCATTTTTTCTAACTCATCTTTATATATTCTAGGAAGTGTAGCCGTCATTATCATAAATTTACCACCAATATCATTTATCATTTTTATTCCCTTTAAAATAATTGCAGTTATTTCTGGAGAATAAGCTTGTATTTCATCAATAATAACCTTAGAAAATGCAAGCGTTGCATATATTTTTTCATATCCATTATATCTAAAAACAAATGGAAAAATTTGATCAATAGTACAAACAATTACTCTATTACCTAAATTTTTAGTCTGTTCATAAAGATGATAATCAAATTTATCTTCCTTTTCCTCTAAATAATCTACAGCACTACTATGTAACAATCCTACATCTTTATATCCAATATCAAATTTAATTCTATCATATATTGCATTTATACTCGTTCTTATCGGTAATGTAAAAAAAGTTTTTCCTATGTCAGACCAAATTGTTGCTGCTTCGGTTTTACCAATTCCTGTTGAACCAATAACCAAAATATTATTTGATATATTATCTTTACAAAACTTTTGTAGCTCATTTTTTCCATTATATCCTTTAAATTTTAGACTATTTTCAGTACACTCACCAAGTGACTGTTCTGTTTTATTTTCAACTAAAACATCTGCAGAGCTGCTATGATCTAATCTATGAAGGAGTCCTTTTAAAAGGCAGTATTTAATATACACTTCACTTCCTTCGTCAATCTTATTTCTTCCCATGACATATCCTAAATAGTTACAGTCTAAATCATCTTTTAATTTATATTTAATTTCACTTCTTATATTGTCATATCTTGGCAATATATCCTCTTTTATAATTTTTTCAACTAAATTTGGATTTATTTTTTTATGTACCCTGCAATGATGGTAATAAATTGCTTGGTAAATTAACTTTTTCTCGGTATAATTTAAATCATCTGTTGGAATGAACATTGGAGATAATTGTTCATGTTTAATACTTTCATAATCAAACGTAGTGTAAAGTTTCTCTTTACCTAATTTTTCTAAAATAATATTTTGAAAAGGAGAATATACTTTACCAATATCATGATAAACACATGCTATTTCAAGTAAATTCCATAATCTTTCATCAACATTTGGATTTTTATCTACAATATTTTCATATACATTTCTTAAAATCTTTAAATTTCTAAGTAATTTTTCTGTATGCTCATTTATACTCTCCGGAGGATCTGATTTTGCATAAAGCATAATTTATCACCTACTCATAAAACATTATAACATCCCCATCTTCATCAACCATAATTTTATCATCTGCTATAGTTTCAAAATTATCCTTTTCAATATATACTACATTTACTTTTTCCCACTTTCTTAGTTCATTTTCTATTACATACTTTGTATTTAATCTATAGTTTATTCCATTTACATTCTCGTATTTTTTTGTAGGAATATAAATGCTGTGCTTAGGAATTAATTCGTACACTGTGTTTACATCAGTTATCACTTTTACTAAATCAACTCTTACTATATCTTCATTTCTTCCCAAAGTAAATGTTTCTCTACCATTTATTATACTTTCATATATCTTATCTACAATTTCATCCTCTGCTTGCATATGAATAATTAAATTTACATTTAAAAGTTTATGAACATACATTGGCATTGTAGTCATTACATTTCTCTTAAATTTTTTTAAACTTTGATAATCTGAAAATATGCTCTCATAATCACCTTGTATTGATATATTCATTGGATAATACTCACCAGATTTTGCACCAATTATTTTATGAAACATACCAATTACAGTTGAATATGGTGGCAAAGGATATGTTTCTGAAACTTTAAATGCAAATGGTTTTTTATAGCAAGCAGATTCTTGAAAAAGTTTTAATTTTAAAATTTTCATTTAATCACATTTCCTTTTTACATATAATACTCAGATACTTTACTTTCTATATCTTCAAAAAATTCCTGTACTGTACCTACTTTGTTATTAACCATTTCATTTATTTTGTCTTCATTTGAAAATGTATTTTTTACAATACCTACTCTTGTATCATCTTTGATAAATTCCTCACCTAATTTTAAACTCATGGCATCTTTTAACATATCTACATCTAATTCAAATTTTTCTTTTTTATCGTTTAAGGCAATTCTTCCAAGGAAAAATGGGGAATTTAATGTATATATACCACCTATTACAAATACTGGACTTAAGTTTTCTTCTCTTCCTCTAATATTTCTATTTAAGACTTTTAATATTTCAAGTAATTGAATAACTCTATTTTTCTTTACTTCATTAGAAAGTTCTATATCAGAGTCTATTCCAACTTTAGATAAATCTATTGTTACTGTATAAGTATAATAGCTTAAATGTTGCTCAAGATTTGCAATGTTTGGATGTTCTTTAATTCTATCAGCCATTCCTTTGTTACTTAAAAATTCAATATCTGACTTATACTTTTCTAAAGATAGAGCATTACTTATTCTAACAACTGCACTACGTACATTTGCTCCACCATCTTTATCATCAGATTTTCCAATAGTTCTCATATATCCAAATAAATCCATTTCTTCAGAATCTTCTATTGTATATTTTTCTGAAAATTGAACCGTTTTTTTATCTTTATCTACTACCTGTAGATTCCAATTAAACATTTCATTTCCAAGTCTTGCAATATCATATCTTAAGGCTTGTCTTGAAGCAAATGTATATACATCTCCATTTCCTCTAGTTAATTTTTTTAATTCTGCTATATTTCCTATTCCTTCAGAGTAATTTAAACTTTGTGCTTTAAATATCATTGTTATAGTTAATCCACTTTTTTTATTCATGTTATATTTCCCCCTTTTTTTCAAATTTATTTGAAATTAATCCTGCAATAAAGCTATGCCCTATAGAATAAAAATCTATATCTGATTCATCTTTCATAGATTCTAAAAATATAGGTGATACATTTTTTTGAAGAATCATATGTAGTCTGATTACAACATCCATAAATTCTTGCCTATTACCTGATTTTAAACTATTTAACATTTTGTATTCTAATCCTTCTAATTTATTATTCAATCCTTTTTTCTTTAATTCTTCATGAATTTGTGTACCTATATCATACAAAACATTTAATTTTTTCCCTGAATCTATTATTCTTTTTTCCACATCCATTTCCCCTTTTTTTAATATTTTTAATATAATTCTTACCTTTGACACAATTAACAAGTTATATGAAAATTCTTCTTTTTTAATTACACTTTCCCTTAATCTGTTAAATATGCAAGATTTTAAATCTATATCTTTTAATATATTATCTGTAACTTGTAGCTTTAATTTCTTGTCTTTGATTTTTTCTATTGTTTTCTCTGCATACTCTACAAAAAATTTTGCTACATACTTTGGTATATTAAAGTATTTTACAGTGCTACTTTCCTTATACATTGCGTCAAATTCAACGACAAAGAAATTATCTATCTGCCATTTACTTATTTGTTTATTTTGACCTATAACATCTAGCATAAGTCCAACTAATGGACTTTCATTATCTTTTTGATTTTTACACCTATTTTCAAAATTTCTATTTTCTTTTAAAAGTCTACTTACACTTGTATCATAGTTTACAAAGCTCATAACATTTTTTTCTGTATATGTATATCCACCTTTATCATAGTTTTTTATTATCTTTTTTGTATTGCAAACTCCCGCTGGTGTACACATATATATAATTTTACAAATATCACAAACAGGTAGTTTTACATTTTGATTCCAAAAATAGTTTTGCATATTTTCACTAGATACAGCCAGTGGTAAAAACATTCCCTCGCTATAATTTGATGTAAAGTGACTTGAAGAAGAACATATAGTACAATTATCATGTACAATACTTTTTATATATTCTTTTACATCTTCTAAGCTACCTGTTTTTATAATAATTTTTTGAATTTTTTTATATACTTTTTCAAAGTCCTCTGTAACCTTTTTACCATAAATACTGGTATTTAAATCTTCTATGTGGGATTCTATTTCTTCTATTGTATATTTATTTTTTAGTATATCATTTATATAATCTAACTCTACAATATTACTTACATAATCTATATACATTTTATTTTTTTGTTCCTCGTAAGTTCTTTTACTAAAACTTACATTAATAAAACTTTGTTGGCAAAAAAATCTATCGCTTAAAGCTTTTTTAAATGAATTAAGCGTTAATTTATTATTTATCTCCTTTTTTGCTAGAATACTATACACTGCTTCATTTATCTTAAGTAAGTGTACTATTTTATTTTCATCAATTTTACTATCGACATCATTATATACTGCTAATAACTCATTACATGTTTCTTTGTCAAATTTTTTTATCTTATCTATTTGAGTTTTTATATTATCTTTTATATATTTTTCTAATGTTTTAATCCTGCTTTTCTGTTCCTTTTCTTTATCGGGGTTATTTTCTATTATATTTAAACATTTACTTATTCCCTTAATATTTTCTTCAATTCTCATCTTTGTTTTTTTAGCAATATCATATTTTTGCATAAAATACTTAAAATAGCACTCATGAAAGTCATATATTATTTTGGTGTCAAATTCAATATAATTTTTGTTTGTTATAACAAAATCTTTGTTTGAATTTTCAAGTATGTTTATAAATCCTACAATACCTGCGTTATATGCCCAATCTTCTAGATAAATACGTTCTATCATATTTTTCCTCCTATATTATCTGAAACATACCAAAACCACTTGATCTTTTGCTACCAATTCCTGATTTATACAAATATTCAAGTAATTCTTCTTTTCCATGTAACATATATATTCCAAGTGAACATTCAATTTGTTTTTCATAAAATTTCACTACAGTTTTTTTAGGTAAAATCGGAATTAAATTAAAGTCATCTAATATATCACTACTAAAATTACATTTCTTTATTTGCTCATTTATATTGATTTTCAATTTTTCTAAAAACTGGTCACTTGAAAAAGAATGATAATAATCTTTTCTAGCTTCCCTATCACGATCTCTTACAACAAGTGGTGATAGAAATTTAATTTTTATACTTTCTGTTGTAATCTTTCTTTCTGGCATTAAGCATATTTTTTTAAGTATCATATGGTTATTATTTAATTGAAATTTTTTGTTTACAAAATTATTAAAAGAATTGTATAATACAACTGCAAGGTTATAATCTGATGTTGAGATGTTTAGTTCAAACTTTTTTTCTTTTACTAAAATTATATCTTTATTAAAAGAAGCCCCATTAAAAAACACAGAAAAAGTAAATGGCTTTATATTGTTATCCTTATATAACGTTTCAAAGTATTTTTTGTCATACTCTGTTAAAGATAGTTTTATATAGCTTAGTATACACCTGTGATAATCTAATGGAACTTCTTCTTTTTCCAATTCGAAATATAATTTGTATCTCATTTATTCACCTTCTTTAATGTATAAAATTATATCAAACAGAAAGTGAAAATAATGTCGAATATTGTAGACTAATGTAAAAATATATATTTTTTTGCTTTTGTTTAAATAACAATTAAAAGTACTATATTTCTTATTATAATATTTGATTTTTTTAAAGTTTAGAATTTGTTATATAGTTTCAAATTGAAATATGTACATAATTGTTACAGCTAATGAAGGAAAAAAATAGACACTATATTATCTCTAATATACTGTCTATTTAAATATTATACTAAATTAACTCATGATTTTATTGTATAAAAATTTTTATACTGTTGTTTAACATATCTATATATGATGAATTTTGTTCTAATGACCTTCGGGTTATAAGCGCCGGCAAAGGCACTTTTGAAGATTTATGAAAGCTTAAGTTTTTGTTGGTATATAGCCATTTATAGAAGATTTGGTTTGTTGAGTTTTTATGCAATTTTAGGATGTTTTTGGAAGCAATTCTTCCCAAAATTTTCCCAATTTTATTTAGTAAAATTTTGCTGTGATCTTCTATAAAATTAAAAATTATTTTGGAGGTTTTATTATGAAAAATTTAAGAGAAGTTAATGATGATATTTTGAAAGATTGGTTTATTTATAGAAATGAAGATATCTCTGCTTTAAAATCTGATGAAGATAAAAAACATTGTATTTATTTTGATGAAATAGCAGAAAATATTTTAAGGAATGTTCCTAAACAGAATCAAAAGTATGTGAAAAGTCAATTAGATAGACTTGATAAGAATTTTATGGATTATATTTGTTATTGGAATGAGAAATATTATAGGAATGGGTTTGTAGATGGTGTGCAGCTAATTGGTGAATGTTACAATAAATAATCAAATATCTCTTCCGAAGTTTTTTCAGAATTCTGAGAAAACTTCGGATTTTTATGTACTTTTTTAAATTTACTTAAATTTTTAGTTTAATTCTTTATTATCATTTGTTTTATTATTTTCATCATAATCATCCAAAATATCATCTATTAAAAAGCTCTTGAATTTATTATTTCTCCATTTTTTCCTATCTTCCTGTTCTTTCTTATATACTATACATTTTTTACATTTAGGAGAATTTAAACTACTACTTTTATGGCTTTTATAGTGCTTATATTTAATAATAGTATTATCTGAATTTATTTGTACTTGAAGAGCAGAATCAGTACAATAACCAGTTTTAGGATGATATTTTTCTGTAAAACAAAAATACTTATAATTATGTTTCTTCTTTAATTCATCATAATATTTTTTCTTTAAATATATTGTTCCTGAACATCCATTTCTATACCATATACCTTCATTATTATTAACTAATACAACCTTTTCATTATTAGAATTAATCCATGAAGTAGAAAATTTATCATAATTCAAATTAAGCTCTTTAATTATTATTGTAGGAGGCAAGTTAAAATCGGTTGTTACATATAAATCACTTAAATCACTGGAACTATATAAACTAGTTGACAATGTGTATTTTGTATTTTTATAATCATCTATATTTCCTCTATATTTTTCTCTCTCTATAGTGTATTTTCTATCATCATCACTAATATTTGACAAATTGTAATTTTCATCAATTGCTAGGTTAATTGTATATGTGTCTATCCATCTATTGCCATATTTATCATTAGACTTCTCATCTAATCTTATGTTGCCATAAATCATATAATAATATTCATTTTCATATCTAATTGGTTGTATTAACTTTTTTATATTTTCCAAGCTTAATTTACTATCTTTTACCCATTCTATATTTTTTCTTTCTGGCAAAAATATTGTTTTTAAAATTTTATTATCTAAATTCTCGATACTTGAATTAAAAACGGCTATTGGATAATATATCTCTGCTTTTTCTCTGTATTTATCATACCAATTAAATTGATATCCTTTATAATCTCCATATACTTCAAACTCATTTGTATAATAATTACAAGTAATAGATCCATTAATGTATGAAAAGGATAAGTCTAATGCCTTATAAACAATTCCTTTTTCGATTTCTTCATAAACGTGAATATCTTCCAGTTCTTTTATTTTTATTCTATATTTCTTTAAATATTTTTTAAATACCTTTTGCCAAGCTAAATATATTTTTTTATCATCTATTAAATTTTCGTTTATATTATATTTTTCATCAATAAAGCACTCTTTAAAGTATGTACTATGACAATTATCATCATCAAGACATTTAAAGTTCTTATTGATAAAATGGTTTACTTTAATTACATTCTTTTTATCTTCTTCTATAAATTTTGTTTGAAATGCTATTGAAGAACTATAGGAATCAAATCCAAAAAAATCGTAGTCATATTTAAATGAGAAAAAAACTCTATTTAAAAACTTAAAAATATTGTTGTCTTTTCTCTTATCTGTGTCTTTGAGTAAATTTACCTTTCGAAATCTTTCAAAATTTTCTTCGCCATATAAGTAATTACTAATAAAATATATATTTTTAATATTACATTGTTTTTCATCATCAATTCTATTAAAAAATTTTCTAATATCTTTATTATTCTTCTTCAGAGAACCCAATACTTGTATTATCATTTCTTGTATATATTCATCACTAATCTCATCATATATTGAAATTAACTTATTTATATATCCAGGATAAACATTTGTAATTTCATAAACTAATTTTTTGGACAAAGCTCTATTAACTTTATTTACCGATGCTGAGCACCATATACCATACCAAAATTTTTCTTCTATATAATTATCATCATAAATAAATTTGCTAACTGTTTGGACATATCTTTTTAACTTATTTTTTATTTTTGTAACATCATATCTATCTAAATTTAACTGTTCACTTATATATACCTGCTTTAATTTACTATTTAAAAAATTTTTACAATTAAATGGATTATTCTCATTTCCACCTGCATTTACCAACAATTTCTTTATATGAATATTAGGTTTAAAATTTTTTTGAATTTTCCTTATATTTATATCATTTAAAATTGTCTCATTAAAAATATCTATATTTAAATAATCTTTCAATTCTGTTTCTTTTATTATTTTTATAGCAGTTTCTATATTATTTTCATATTTTTCGAATAACATTAATATTATTTTGTCTTGAATACTATAAAATACTTTAATCATTTCATTTATATCGCTTTTGACTTCTCGAATTGATAAATCTTTTATTTTATCCATTAAAAATCTTGCTATTAGGTAGTCTGTTAATGTTTCATTAATAAAATACATATAAATATCATTCTCATATTCATATGTTCCTATAAAATTATTTGTTTTCATTTTATTTATGTATTTCTCAAAATCAGTTGTCGTTATACTATTTAACTCTGATACATTTATTTCTTTAGTTTTATTTTCGAACATACTCTCTACTATATTTTTTGTTATATTCCAATCGGATTTAGATAACACCTTTTTTATAAATTGTTCATATATATATGTCCCTTTAATTATTGGCTTTAATCTTTTATTTGTTAATTGATTTTCGCTAATTGTTTTAATTATCAACTTTAAATGTAATGGATTATTATCATATAATAGTTTATCATATATAGACAAATCTAAATTATATTTTTCAGCTATTTTTTCTAATGCATAATCTGGATCTACACCTGTAAAGACTTCTTCTTCATCAACTATTTTTTTTATTTTTTCAATTTCTGATGAATTCATTGAAAAATCTCTATATGATATTATTATTCGCAAATTTTGATTATTTTTATTTTCATTAATAAATGTGATTATTTCTTCTCTCAATGTTTTATCCAGTTCATTTATTGCATCAATTATAAAGTAAAATCTATCATTCTGTGTTATTTTTTTTATTTGATTATATATACTAATTTCTATATTTTCACAATACTTTCCATATATACATAAATAATTAAATTTCGCGTTTATTTCTTCTGAAAATTCATATAAAAATTGACTTTTGCCTATTCCTCCAGGACCACTTATTAAAAATACTTTATTAAATTTAATTGCATTAATAACATCACTATAAGATGTATAATATTTTTCTATATATTGTTCCAAATCAGAATAAAGCTTTTCTAGTTCTTCTAATTTATCTTGTTCTATTTTCATATTGTAATTATACCTTTTTATAATTTCATTAATCTTATTTACAATTTCTCTTTGTTTAATCTGATCATTTGTTAATTCTTTTCCCACATATCTATTTACTTCCCTCTCTAAAGGTAATTCTCCTAATATATAAGAAAATAGCCTTTTATTATCCCATTCGTAATGTTCTTTTACAATATCTCTTATCATAGCCTTTTTTTGAATTTCATTAAACTCTTCTATTTTCAATCTTATCACCTCTACAGTAATTTTTGATTTTATTTCTACTTATTTTTTGTATTAATTATTAACTATGTTTATCAATTTATAAAAATAGCAATATTTTCACTATAAATTTAAAAGCAAAATAATCCTGTAATTTTTAATTACTCTCATACTTTGCTTTTCCTTTGTAAACCTATTCTAAATATTCTTTTAATCCATCTATAATTTTATAAACTTTAGTCATTGGATTTCTTTGTGATGCTTGTCCTTTCTTATTTAATGTTGCCATATATTTACAATTTTCTATTGCAGTATTTAACTTTCCTTTATTTGTAATCTTCTCAAATATTTCCACATCATTTTTAACATATTCGCCTAAACCATTTCTTTTAAATTCTTTGCTTAGTTCTTGTAATACATCATCCTTTGAAATATATCTATTTACTTTCTTAAAATGTGCTAATAACCATAGTTCAAAATTCGGATTAGACCATGCAACATTATAATCACAATTCTTTATTGCTGAATCGAATTGTTCATCATTGTAATCATCTTTGTCAAATACAACCCAAACTTGTCCATATATCTTATGAGAATAATTTATTATCTTCTGAGTATATTTTACTAAAGATGTAGTATTCATACCTGTCCCTTTTACATCAATATTAGGAATTAAAACCTCTACCTTATTGCCATACTTCTTATTTATCTCTTGCTTTAATCCATTAAAATAGTTAGGTTCTGTTTGTTTTCCTTCACATACAATCAAATAATTTGCTGGTGCAACTTGCAAAAAATTCGATTTTCTTCTGTTTGCTTTTGATTCTTTACTTTTCATTATACTATATTAAAATCTTCTAATACTGGAATTGCACCATATCTTCCAGACAAGTAATCTTTATTGTAAGTTGCATCATTTCTTACCTTTGTGTCATTTATTTTGTAATCAGACAATGAATAAATTGTAGAAATTCCATCTTTATTTTTTTCTGCAAACCATATTTCATCTCTTCTAAAAGTATCCTTATTTAAATTAACAGTATCATGAGTTGAATATATTAACTGTCCATTTCCAATATTAGTTTCTGGATTATGGAATAAATTTATAATATATCTTGTTAATAATGGATGTAATTTTGCATCTAATTCATCAACAAATAATACCATACCTAATTTTAATGCATCCATAAAGAAGTCAAATAGATGAAACATTTTTCTTGTTCCATTTGATTCAAACTCTAATGGTAATGCCTTAATAATTCCATTTTCTCCTTTATGAATTAATTCTATCTTTACAACACCATTATTATTTTTTACAGCTTCTACTGAATCTGGAGTAACTTTTATACCTTCAATGCCAGAATCAAATGTCTTTATAAATCTTATTAATTCAATTTTATATTTTTCATCACTTAATATTTTTAATGATATTCTATTATTTATATTATTTTCAAACAAAGGATTTCCTAAATCTAAATAATTAGCATTTATAAACCATTCTACTACATTATTGAGATCTTTGTTATTACTATCAATTTTACTATAAATATTTAAAAATAAAGTTCTCTCATCTATATTAGAAAATTCTTGCTTTTTATTTTCGTCTTTTAAGATTACATTGTTACTATCTCTTTCAAATATTGTATAAAACTTATTTATTCTTTTTTCAAATAACCATTCTGATATAATATAATCTTTTAATACTTCAAACCCATATTTATATACTTTTCCATTTTTAGCTAATATTTCTACTTCTAAGCTAATTGGCTCATTATTTATCATATAACTAAAAACATTTTCTTCTGCTGGAGAATTTTTTCTTGAATCATCTGTTATTAGCACTCTATTTTTCATATATCCAAATGCTTGTAACACATTAGTTTTTCCACTAGCATTTGCACCATAAATAGCTGCTATTTTTAGATAGTCACCATTTTCAGTTTTTGCTATATTATATTCATGTTCTTTTAGTGATGTTGCTTCCATATCCAAGCAATTTTCATTTTTAAAAGATTTGAAATTTTTAAAACTAAATCTTATTAACATTTTTAATCCTCCTTTACTTTATATATTATATGCTAAAATCAAAAAAATATCAATATTTTTTGAGATTTTTTCTCAAATTTTATTGACATTCTAAATTTTTATTATTGTTAACATTTTGTTGTGTGACAAAATGTTTTTAAAATTTTGAAAAAACTTTTAAATTTTAGGAACTTTTTTTCATTCTTTTGAGACTTCTATCTTATTCATAACATAGCTAAAAATAGAGCCATGCTCATATAGAACACAGCTCCGTAAAAGTATTAAAACTTTTTCTAACTGATATTAGTTTATTATTTTACTATTAATTTGTCAACATTTTAAAAATATGCTTTCATATTCTAACGGTACTATATCTCCATAAAGCAAAGTAAATTGTTCATTTACATGTCTATAATTATGATAATGTCCAAAATACCATCTTTTAAATGTACATTTTTCTGAAATCTGCTGCAAATAGTCAGTTAAAATATCCCTTTTATATGTTGGATTTATTAATGTTTGTATACTTGTTGGACAACAATGGAAAATTACATAGTCAACATTATAATTTACTTTTTACAAATTACTTATTCCATTTTGTATTTATTCTTCAATTGGCAATTCTAAATTCCACCATGAAAAATCTCTAATTCTAAAATATGCTCCTCTTTTACGATACTCATATATTATTTCTTCTTCATCTAAATTCAATATTCCATCTTGAATATCATGCGATTTAGCACCTCCAAAAGCAAATATTTGCTTATTATCAATGTCAAAGATTTTTCCTCTCATTAAATGCAATACTGAATCTCTTATCTTGTGTACTTTTCCACCTTTCCATTCTTCAATTGGATAATTATATAATCTTGTATAATTTTCATGATTTTCATCTACAAATAAAGTTGTAAAATTCTTGTTATTTAACCAATCTAGTGCTTCTTTTTCTCTACTACTCTCTTCTTCAAATGTCAATACTCCGCCAAAATCTCCACATATTATTATATAATCATCTTTTGTCATTTCTAATTATATTGGAAAGTCTTCTTCTGTAAATCTTGAAAAATCACTATGTGTATCTCCTGTAATGTATATCATAATTCCCACCAACTTTCATATTATCTAAACAAATAATATATAATACTTTTAAATGTATGCTTAAATTCTAATAATTCCTCTTGAATTCCATTTTTTCCGTTATGCCCGGATATTAATTTTCCTTTCATATAATCACATCTTTCAAACTCAATAATATACCTTGGTATTCCACATGATAAGATAGTATCAATTCTTATTGAATTATCATTATATATCCTACCAATATCCCATAATTTTTTTGTTTTTTCTAATTTATTATTTTTTTCATTATACTCACATTCATATATTTTGACATTATTATAAGATTTTGTTGTTGGAGTAATTATAAGTATTTCTTTTGAGTCATCAGAACATTTATATTCATCTATAATTTTTATGTTTTTTGGTATTTGATTTTCATTAAAATACACATCTACACTTTCATATTTTATATTCTTTTCTATAGCGATTGTAATTATTCTACCTATAAAATAAATAAAAAATAACACTAATGTTGCTATAGAAGCTATATCTCCTAACATTCATTTTCTCCTTATATATTTTTATGTATCTCTCATAAACTTTGCAAATAGCTTAATTCTTTGTTTATTCATGTTTATATTTTTCTCCCTCTTCTGCAACCATATTTAAATCATAACTTTCTTCCTCATCAGTAACCCTATACTCAAATACATCATCATTTTTATCAGCAGTTCCAAGTCCAAAATATTTTTCAAAAAACTTCTTAACTTTAACTATTATATTTTCCTTTTTCTTTGCCCTATTACCTCCACCAAATCTTCTCATAGGTGGCAATATTTTTTCTATATCTGTTCCATTTGTTTTAACTTGTCCATCTCTAAAAGCATTATCTAAAAACTTTCTAGTTTCTTCTTCATTCAAATTTTCATCATTAATTATTTTCTTTAAGTCTATTTCTTTTTGTTCTTTTACAAATTTACCCCAATCATCCATAACATTTGTATCTGCATTTATTTTTGAAATAAATCCATCTATTAATTCTTTCTTTGAACGAAGTGCTAAACTTGATTTTATAGCTTTATCAATAGTTCCAAGTATTTCTTTATCTTCACAATTAGATTGATGATATTTTGCAACTAGCATTAAAATGTAGTCTATGTTTACTTCTACTTGTTTTACAAGTTCCATTTCAAATACTATATCATCTTTTATGCTTTCTTTTTCTCCATCATCTTTTGGTTTATATTTTTGATATAAATCAACATACATTCCTGTGTAGTCTTGAAAATCTCTTTCAGATAATATTTCATTTCCTGCAAATTTATCAAATGATGATAATATATTTCTTAATCTTAATATATTTCCTATTGACGCTATAAAGTCTTTTTCAGCTTTTTCTCCAACAATTTGTACTCCTAGTGGATATTTTTGTAATAGCATTGCTATTCTTTCTTCATATCCTATTTGCTTTTTGCCATTATCGTCTTCATATCCATAATAGTAATCTTCATAAGATTTTAGTAATACAATTCCTGTTGCATTTTTATCTCCGAATAATGCTATTGCATCATTTGTTGCCTCTTGTAAGTTTCTAAAGCATACAATATTTCCATAGGTTTTTACTGAATTTAATATACGATTTGTTCTTGAATAAGCTTGTATTAGACCATGTTGTTTTAAATTTTTATCTACCCATAATGTGTTTAATGTAGTAGCATCAAAACCTGTTAAGAACATATTCACTACTATTAATAAGTCTATTTCTCTATGTTTTACTTTATCTGATAAATCTTTGTAGTAGTCTTGGAATCCATTTCCTTCTGACGAGAAATTTGTTTTGAATTTTTTATTGTATTCGTCTATTGCAAAGTCTAAAAATTCTCTTGAACTTTTATCTAATAAATTCGTTTCAAATCCTTCGTCATCTAATATTCCATCTGAAGTATCTTCTTCATTTTGTGCATAAGAATAAATTGTAGCAATTGTTAAGTCCTTTTGTTTTTCTTCTAATTGCTTCTTAAATTCTAAATAATATTTTTTTGCCATTGGTATTGAGGCTACTGCAAACATTGAGTTGAATCCATTTACTCTTTGTCCTTTTAAATCGTAAAATGAATTTCTTTTTGTTTTCTGATCAAAGTGTTCTATTATGTATGAAACTACATTTGATACTCTCTCTGGTGATGATAGTGCTTCTTCTGTATTTATTGCTTCTACTTCTTTATCTGTCATTCCTTCTTTGGCTTTTATTGTATTTATATAATCAATTCTAAATGGTAATACATTCCCATCATTTATAGCATCTACTATTGTATATGTATGTAATTTTTCTCCAAATGCTTGCTCTGTTGTACAAAAATCTGGATTTGTTGTTCTTCCAGCATTTTTTGCAAATATTGGTGTTCCAGTAAATCCAAACAAATGATAATTTTTGAAGTTTTGTACTATCATTTTGTGCATATCTCCAAATTGAGAACGATGGCATTCATCAAATATCAATACCAGATGTTTCTGATATACTGGATGATTTTTGTTTCTTTTTACAAATTCACTTAATTTTTGAATTGTTGTTACTATTATTTTTGATGTTGTATCTTCTAATTGCTTTTGAAGTACTTTTGTACTTCTGTTTCCATTTGCTGCGCCTTTTTGGAATCTATCATATTCTTTCATTGTTTGATAGTCCAAATCTTTTCTATCTACAACAAATAATACTTTATCAATATATTCTAATTTACTTGCTAATTGTGCAGTTTTGAATGATGTTAATGTTTTTCCAGATCCAGTAGTATGCCAAATATATCCACCTGCTTCAATTGTTCCCATCTTCTTATAATTTGTTGCTACTTGAATTCTATTTAATATTCTTTCTGTTGCAACAATTTGATATGGTCTCATTACAAGTAGTAATTCTTCTGATGTAAATACACAATATTTTGTTAATATATTTAAAATTGTATGTTTCGCAAAAAATGTTCTTGTAAAATCAACTAAATCAGATATTACTTTGTTATTGCTATCAGCCCAATATGATGTAAATTCAAAACTATTGCTTGTTTTTTTACTTTTATTTCTAGTTGATGTTTGTTCTTTTATATGACTTTCTCTTGTTGTATTTGAATAATATTTTGTACTTGTACCATTTGAAATTACAAATATTTGAATATATTCATATAATCCACTTCCAGCCCAAAAGCTGTCTCTTTGATATCTGTTTATTTGATTAAATGCTTCTTTTAGTGCTACTCCTCTTCTTTTTAATTCAACATGTACTAAAGGTAGTCCATTTACTAATATTGTAACATCATATCTATTGTCATAATTTCCACTATTTTCTACATATTGATTAATAACTTGTAATCTATTATTATGAATACATTTTTTATCTATTAGAGTTATATTTTTACTTGTTCCATCGTCTCTTTTTAAAACTTGAATATTATCTTCTTGTATTTTTCTAGTCTTTTCAACTATCCCATCATTATTATTTGCAATAGAATCATTAAAAAATCTATTCCATTCGCTATCTGTAAATTTATAATCATTTACTATTTCTAGTTGAGTACGAAGATTTTTTATTAATGATTCTGAATCATGAATTTCTAAGTAATCATATCCTTGCTCTGTAAGCATTCTTATAAACTCATTTTCTAATGTTTGCTCACTTTGATAGCTGTCTGATTTTCTTTTTACTGGTTCATATTCTGTTACTACTGTGGAATCGTTCATTTCCATTACTACATTATATTTATTCATTTACTATTACTCCCATTTAAATTCTTTTTTAAAATTATAGAACATTTCCTTGAATAATTCTTTATCTTCTTCTGCCAATTCTTTATATTCCAAATCTATTAATCTACTATGGCTGTATAAATTTATCTTCTTTATGAATTCTTGTTTTTGATTTCCTATAATACAATTTGTCCATTCTTTATACCCTAAAAAATTACTTGTTTTTTCAATCAAATTTCTAAACAAATTAAAGTGATACTTTCTTATATCATCACTTTCTATTGCTCTCTCAATTTCTTGCTTAACAGTCAAGTGATATCCAAACGGTGTGTCTTTTGATTGATTAATTAAATAAAATTGATTATCTCTTTTATTCAAAACCATAGGTATAAACTCTTTTGATTTCCTATAATTAGAGTATATTACATTATAAAATAATGCCAAATGCGTTGTAATAAAAAATTTCAAATTACTTTTACTACTATTTATAATTTCCATTAATTGTAATGCCATAGTTATAATCTTGGAATCATCTATTGAAGAAATTGGATCATCAATAATAATATATTGTATTGCATTATAATCAACTGTACTTCGATTGCTTTTTTCCATATTTAATTCTTCTATTATAACAGTTAAAATTGTATAAAACACACTCCAAATAAATAAACTTTCTTCTCCCTTAGATATTTTGATTCCTTTTTCTACATTACTATCTCCAGTAGGTATATCAAACATGATTTTCCCTTCATTCAGTTCAAACCTTGGCTCCACTTTTGAAGTTACAAGTTCTTTAAAATTATCTTTTATTTGATTATCAATTCCTTGTTCATTTATAAAATCAACTACCCAGCATTTTTTTGGAATATTCAACACAAAATTTTCATTATCCCAGCTAAATAAATCCGTAAAAAAAGAATTAAAACAGATACTCTCATTATTTTCTTCATCAGATAGTATTCTAGATATTCTTGTCTTACCTGTTGAACTAAATGCATATAACAATATTGTTTTCTTCTTTCCTTCATTTATCAAATCTGTTTTTATTTTTTCGGCAACATTTTCTATTTTATCGTACACATCATCCATTATTTTTTTCCTCTTCAAAAGCTAATAATTTATCTCTGTAATATTCGTATTGTTTTTTTCTTGCTTCTATTTCAGCGGGTAGACCTTCTGAAATGTCATTAATATACGTTTCAAATTTATCTAATAAATTGATTATTTTTTCTTGTTCTTCAAGGCTTGGCAATGTAATCATATATTCTTTGACTATACAATCGCTAATTGCAGGATAACTTGCTCCTTTTTGATTTTGTTCAACATAATTGTAAAAATTATTTGTGCTTATCATAAAATAAATCCATTTAGGATTAACAATTTTTCTATTTGCTCGTAAAACACAAAAACCTGTACTACATATTCCATTATTAAATTTATTCTCAACAATACATGACCTTTTTAACATTGGTCTTGTTCCTCCAAATAATATATCATCCGTTTTTACTATTTGTTGAGCTCTACTTGGTGCATTTGTTTTATTAATTTCATTTGTATTTATTATCCTATGTCTTTCTCTATCAACAGATGATAAATCAATATACACATAATTTTCATTTGTTTGTTTCCATTTAATATTTTCAACTTTTAGTAAACAACTATTTAATTTAATCTTTTTTGCTTCATTATTTTCTAATAATACTTCTTTATAATATTCATATTGTTTTTGTCTTGCTTTCAGCTCTGCTGAAAGCTCTGCTGAAAATAATGTGAAATCGTCCAAAATATGGACAATTTCGCATTGTACCTCCAACGGAGGTACAGCAATATTCATATCTAATACCTCTTTCATAGAAGGATGTTTAATTCCAGATCCTCTATAAAATTTTGAAATAACATTGATTTTCGATTGCATCCAATAATACAGAAATTTATTACTTAAAATATTAATATCTAATGAAGTTGCAATTCTATTATCTCCTGTAACAAATTTTCCTTTATGATATTTAACATTGGGAGTTCCTCCCCATGGAATACATACAACCTCTCCATCTGCAAGATAATCACCAGCCAATTCTTCTGTCGTATATCTATCCTCTCTAGAAATCCCAGTTGAAATGTATTTTATATTTCCATTTTTTCTTTCTACTTTTGCAAAATCCGTAGATAAATAATATTTATATGAAATAATTTTCTTTTGTTTCTCTTTATCTACGCCATTAAATTTTTTATCCCATGCAGTCAATGACCATATTGGTTTATATTCAACTCCATTGGGACATAGTTTTTCAATTAGATCATCTATTTTAGACATTTTTTCCTCCTTGATCTAGTTCTAATTCATTTATTGCTTTTAACAATTCTTTATTATTATTTATATTATCTAATATTCCTATTACAAGCCTATAAAAAGCAGGATACTGCTTCAATGCTATTTGTTCATCATATTCCCCATGAATAACATTACTTAACTTTTGAAATAATGTATAACCATTCTTAGCAAATTCTATTGGAACAATTGAAGCCTCACTATCCACTTCCTCTAATAATTCTCCAAATTTTCTTCTATATCCTTTAGCAGTACACATATTTATCCCATAAATTTGAGCTGTTTCCGTAACAATTTGTTCGTATATTTTTCGTAAATACACTATTGCTCCAAATCCTAATTCTTCATTATATGCTATATTGGCTTTTTCAAGTAATTCTGAATATTTTCCATACTTATCTTCGCTAGTACAAACATTTTCAAATAATTTATAAGAACGTTTTAATACTCTAATTTTTGGATACTGTTCTAGAAATGTTTTATCATCGCATTCCACTAAAAACCATACTTGAACAACAGAATTACATCTTGGACACTTCAGAACTGTATCTATACTTATTATTTTCTCATCTATTCCAACACATACTAATTTATCATTGAAAGAATAGAAAGTTAATGTATCTTCACATTCTTTGCAATAAAATGATAATGTTATAGTTCCAGCATTTATTTCTCTTTGTTTACCAGATTTCAGCTTTGAATTTAAAAATCCATCAACTTGATAAAAATCTCTAGTTGGTTCTTTAGAAAGAAGTCCCGATAATCTCATTGACTACACCTCGATTTCTGAAATAATCTTCTTTATTTCTTCACGAAGTATATTTTCTCTTGCAACTATCTCATCTATTTCCTTATTCAAAACATCAATATCAATTTTTTCTCTTGTGTCTTCTTTTTCAACATAAGTAGAAACAGATAAATTGTAATCGTTTTCTCCTATTTCTTTATTTGAAACCAATCTTGATACATAATCAATATCTTTTCTATCTGTAAAAGTTTTTACAATGTTTTCTATATTTTCATCTGTCAATTTATTATTATTTGTAACTTTTACACATTCTTTTGTTGCATCTATAAATAATGTACTATTATCTTTTTTACTTTTCTTTAGAACCATAATGCATGTTGCTATTGATGTTCCAAAGAATAGATTGTCTGGTAATTGTATAATGCAATCAACAAAGTTATTATCAATTAAATATTTCCTTATTTTCTGTTCTGCTCCGCCTCTATATAAAATACCTGGAAAGCAAACTATTGACGCTGTTCCATTTGTTGCAAGCCATGAAAGTGAATGCATTATAAATGCAAAATCTGCTTTTGATTTTGGTGCTAGTACACCTGCTGGTGAATAACGTGAGTCACTTATAAGTACTGCGTTATCATCTCCAGCCCATTTTATAGAATATGGTGGATTTGAAACTATAACCTCAAATGGTTCATCATCCCTATGTTGAGGAGAAACTAATGTATCTTCACATGCTATATCAAATTTATCATAATCTATATCATGTAAAAACATATTTATTCTGCAAAGGTTATATGTAGTTAAATTTATTTCTTGTCCATAAAATCCGTTTCTTACATTATCTTTTCCTAATATTTTTGCTGATTTTAATAGTAAAGAACCAGATCCACAAGCTGGATCATATACTTTATTAACTGATGTTTTTCCAACAATCGCTAATCTTGTTAATAATTCACTTACTTCTTGAGGTGTATAAAATTCTCCTCCTGATTTTCCAGCATTAGATGCATACATTGACATCAAAAATTCATAAGCATCACCAAAAGCATCTATTGAGTTATCTTTATAATTTCCAAGTGGAACATTTGCAATTCCATCTAATATTTTTACCAATTTATCATTTCTTTTTGCAACAGTTGCCCCTAATTTATTACTATTAACATCAATGTCATCAAATAAGCCTGCAAAGTCTTCTTCACTTTCTGCTCCCTTTGCTGAATTTTCAATATTATTAAAGATTTTTTCTAGTGTTTCATTTAAATTTTCATCATCTTTAGCTTTTTTACATACATTAACAAATAATTCTGATGGTAGTATAAAGAACCCTTTTTCGTTTACCATCTCTTTTCTAATTGTTTCTGCTTCTTCATCTGTTAATTTTGCATAGTCAAAGTTATCATCTCCTGCTTTTCTTTCGCCTTCATTTATGTAATTAGTCATATTTTCTGATATATATCTATAAAACATTATTCCTAATATGTATTGTTTGAAATCCCAACCATCAACTGCTCCTCGTAAATCATCTGCTATTGACCATATTGCTTTGTGCAATTCTTCTCTTTCTCTTATATTTCTGTTTTCCATAAGTTTCCTCCGTTAAATCTAATTATCCTATTTATTTTATATCACATAATCCAATTTTTAACAATAAAAATCCCAATATTTTAAACTATTTTGTCGAAAAAGTTTTTTATAATTTCTAATATTTTTTCACCACTTATTTTGTAACTTACTAATTACATTCCATACCTTTCCTATTTCTTGTTTCACATCACTTAAATCAACAGTATAAATTCTTCCACTATTTGCCAAATATGTTAATTGATTTATATTATTTCCTATTTTTCTAAGTTCTGATACAACTTCATTTAATCCATCAACTATAACTATCTCTTTATCTAAACCTTGTTAAACCGAACTTAACAATTGGCATATTAAAACGCTTATACTTATTTGTTTGCCCCCGCGGTAAGACATATTGGTGTTAGTATAGATATATAAACACCAGACTTTCACCAACTAGATATCTGCCCTGCACGGTACACCAGAAAAAACAGGAGGTCTAATTTTAGGTTACTGATTTTAGTGAAAAAGGGGCTTTAAAAAAGTTCCATAATTATTTTAAATAATGTTCTATCATTTTGATATATTGATCTTGTGCATTTAAACAAGTATCTATTAAATATCCTTTTTCTCTATTTTCCTGATATTCTTTTAATCCTCTATAATAGAATAGTTTATCTTTATCTAGAATAATAAATGGAATAATATTATTCTTCAAGCATTCTTTAAACATTACAATTCTTCCTACTCTTCCATTACCATCTTGAAATGGATGTATTTTTTCAAAACTATTTCAAGTACCTATAAAATATCAAGTAATTATAATGTTAGCATTAGATTTAAGATGTAGACGAGGTAAATTAACTGGACTTACTTGGAAAGACATTGATTTTGAAACTCGTAGAGTTGAGATTAATAAAACTACTCAATATGATTATGGCAAGATTTTTAAAAAATGTACTAAAACTGAACATAGTAAAAAAATAAATTATATTTCCGATACCTTTGTACAGATTCTAAAAAAATATCAAAACCAACACTAAGAACAAAAACTTTTACTTGATTCTAAGTGGAAAGGTAGTAAAAGAATTTTTACTACTGAGTATGGTGCTGATATGCATCCTGATACACCTACTAAGATTTTAGATCAAGTTATTAAGAAACATAATTTAAAAAGAATTACTTTTCATGGATTGCGACATACTAATGTTACTCTTATGATTTCTAAGGGGATTCAAACTCAGAATATTAGTAGAAAAGTTGGTCATTCAAGTGTGCAAACTACTGATAGAATTTATTCTCATTTCTTTGAAGATGAATTTAAGGATGTAGCTAATGTTATGGAAGAATTTCTTACTGTTAAAACTAATTAAAATAGACGAGATTGTATAATTAATCCCGCCTATTTTTTATACATTTTATTATTTGTATTAATTTTATTTCATATTTATTATATTGGCAACTCTTTATTTTAATAAGCAACATCGCTTATATTTCTTGCCACTACCACATGGGCACAATTCATTTCTTCCTATTTTTTTGCTTTCTAACTTTATTCCTCGTTTGCATCTCAAAGCTTCTGCTAAATTTAAAATTTCTGTTGTTCTTGCACCATAATCAAGTGCAGATAAAATCCTTAAAAAAACCTTAACAATTTCATCTTTTTTATCATAATATAAAAATACAACTAAAACTTTATTGTTCTTAGCAAGATACATATTTGCATATGCATCTTTAAATAAAACATCTTTATCTATATCTTGTTCGTCATAAATAGATGATATACATACACCATCTATGTCATTTTCATCCTTTTTAGTTAACGTCATATATCCATATTTAGGTCTTCTATTATTTTTGTAAAATTCTTTTGATTGTAAAATTATTTTTTCTATTTGATTTTGTGTGTCAAAATTTAGGTTTAATAAAAATGTTGTTAAATATGTATGATTTTCAAGTTCTATATTTTCTTCACAAGATTTTATAACTTTTTTTATTTCTTTTGGAGTTTTCCTAAATGGTTTACTTACTTTTGACTTCTTAAACCATAAACTATTATAATAAGTATCTAACTCTTCCATCCAATCTTCTCCACTAATAGCTACTATTCCTAATTCTCCCATTATATCATTTTCTTCTTCAAAGCCTTTTATTCTCTTATTTATATACTCATTATAAAAGTTATATTCAATCCACATTCCTAAATGATATAATTCGTCCACTAAATCAATATTTTTATTACCAATAGCCTTTTTTCTTTGTAATAAATATTGTATAAAATAACAAGGATGTTGTCTGAAATATTCACTATATACTCTTAAATCATCTAAACAAAAAACAAGTGTATTTTCACTTAATGATAATATTTTCACTTTATCTATTCTTGCTTCAATATCATTAAATGCCTCTGCTGTTATTATAATTTTAAATATCTTTGTGTCGTCGTTTATTTTTATTTCAGCTTTTTTATTTCTTGTTTTTTTATTATTACTATCAAATATAGTAACACGCTTCTTATCAATTAAGCATTTTTCAAGAGAGTCTTGTTGCTGATTCGCTTTTACTATTAAATTATTTAATGTTTCTTTATGTGAATCCAAATCACTACTTGCTAATTCTGGAGTAAAATTTCCGGCTTTTACTTCAATAATGAAAACATTATTATCATATATTAGAAGAATATCATTTTCTATAATTTTTTGATTATATTCATAATAATTTCCAATATAACTTTGTTTAGTATTAAATATATTTTTAAAATAATTTAATACTACTTGTTCCACATTAGAAGTATATCTTGCTCTAATTTCTTCTCTTTTATTTTTTAACTTTTGGCACATTCCTAGTATTGCTATTCTGTCAAAATTATCATAAAATTGTTGTTCCAATAGTATATAGTAATTATCATCAATTTTTATTAATGGTCTATACTTTATTTTATTTATTAATCTATCCCAATTTTCTATACTTATATTATCCCAAAACTCTTTATATTCTTCTTTATCAACAACAAATTGCTCTATAAAAAAAGTAGTCCATTTAGTATTTTCCTTAATATTTGCCAATTCCAAACTAAATATATTATTTGAATATTCTTCTATTTTTTCTTTCTTATTATCATCAAGTCTTTCTGGAATGTTATAAGTTCCATCATCATTAATATCTATCTTTTCTTTCTTTACTATACTTCTTAACTCGTTTGCACTATTTTCAAATTTAAAATAAAAATTATTCTTTAATTCTAATATTCCATTATACAAATCATTTAATGAGAAATTATATGTATCTAAAAATTCTTCTTTTAAACACTCTAACAAGTCCTTATGATGCTGCACTTCAAAAACATCATACCTTTTACCACTCCAGTCTTTAAAAGAATCTGAATGCATTATATAATCTGCCTCATCTTTTGTTAATTTTTTAGAAGATCTTTGTACTAATTTATATCTATAAGTGCATATTTGTAACTCATCTAATATTTTTTCAATTTTATCAAAATCTTTTTGTTGTATTTTTTTTGACCTAAAATCACTCTCATTTATACAAGAAAACAATATCTGTAAATGCAATATTTTTTTACTTTTTAACCATCGTTCATCTCTATGCACATCTTCTCCATAGCTACTTTTATATTCAAAATAAAAATATGAAAAAATATCATACACTGAAAATTGCTTAATATAATTTATAATCTCATTAATTTTATTTTTAAATTCTACCTGAAGTTCTCCTGCTGTTGGAAATGTATCTTTCAAATTTGTTCACCTTCTTTATTTTTTTAAATTCTCCTTATTTCGTATTGTATCACAATTTCTTTATTTTTTCAGCACGTTTCAAAACTTCCGCCGTTTTTTCGCCGTTTTTTTGAGGTAACAAAAAAAATCAAGAACGTTCAATTCATTGACAATTCTGTGGTTTTATTGGCAATACTTAATCTAATTACCTTCGCTTTATGAGCCGTGGTGTTAGTATAAAGAATATGTAGAATTAAATTATAAACTTGAAAATATATTTGAATATAAATATTCAAAGTTAATGATTAAAAAGCAGAAAATACTAAAACAGGAGAGTAAAGAGATAAAAATTACAATAGATAATTTTTGACAACAAAAATAGCCGACTATTATTGTAGCAGATTTTCAGAAAATAAATTAACTTTTAAAAAAATCGGAAGAAAAGTACAATATAAAAAGAAAAAATGTATATAATAAATGCAAACAAATATACGATGAAAAAACAGGATATAAAAAACAGATATTCAATATTACAAAAATAATTATGAAAAATGAAAAATTCTAAAACGTTGATTAATGATATAAAATGTGATAAGATGGGTTTAATGAGTTGGTGAATAATAATTAATAAATAATTAGGAGGTCTGTAAATGTCTAATAATATTGGTAAACGAGATATATTAATTTTTCCTAAATTTGATAATATGAAAATAATTGATAAAATTAGAAATAAATACGATAGATTATCAAATTTAGTAGCACCACATATAACTCTGGCTTTTCCTTTTGACGATAAAATAAGTAATGAAGATTTAATTTCTAAATTATCTGCCTTATTAAAAAAGCACTCTCATTTTAAAGTAACTTTTAAAGGCATTTCTTTATCTGACGATAACTATATTTTATTAAACTGTGTAAAGGGAAATCACGAAATATTAAAATTACACGATGATATATATGAAAAAATAATACCAAGTCATTTTAAAAAATCAATAAAATACATTCCACATATAACACTTGGTCAAGCTGATAATTTAATAGATTTTTCTAATTTCAATTATGAATTTACAACTATGATTAATGAAGTTTCTATTGAATTTATAGGTAGCAATGAAGAGTCCATTATTATTAAAAATATAAAATTAGGAGAATAAGCATGAATAATATAGAATATTTAAATAAAACTTTAGAAATAAAAATAGATAGACCTATGGGTAGCCAACATCCAAAGCATGGATTTATTTATCCAGTAAATTATGGTTATGTACCTAATACCGTAAGTGATGATGGTGAAGAATTAGATGCTTATGTTTTAGGAATTTATGAACCATTAGAAAACTTTACTGGAAAATGTATTGCAATAATTCATAGAACAAATGATAATGATGACAAATTAATTATCGTTCCTGAAAATAAAGCATTTACTAATGAAGAGATTAAAGTTTTGACTGATTTTCAAGAACAATATTTTAAAAGTACAATTTTAAGACCTAATGATTATATAAATTGGAATGAAAATATTCCTGAGTTATCTGTAATCAGTTTAGAAAACAGTTTAAAATTTTATAAAACTGCTGGATTTGAAGTAAAATATAATAGACCAGAAAATAAATTTACTTTCATATCCTTAAACAATATTCAATTTATGTTACAAGAGTTATCAGATAATGATAAATGGAATGTTGGAAAACTAAAATATCCTTTTGGAAATGGAATCAATTTTCAATTAGAAGTCGAAGATATTGATAAAATATATAACAATTTTAAAAATAATAATTACAAGATAACTTTTGATATTGAAGAAAATTGGTATAGACAAGATGATAAAATGTTAGGGAATAAAGAATTTTTAATACAAGACCCTGATGGATATTTATTAAGGTTTATGCAAGATTTAGGTAAAAAATAACGTAAAGCGATCACTATTTCAAGTGCTTATTTTTCAATTTTTACTGCTAGTGTCAAAATTCACGTCCCATTCGAAACATATTAAATACGCATAAGTGTATACAAAAAAGCTATAGCAGTAATCTAAATATAGAATATTACAAAACTAATTATGAAAAATGGAAAAAAAGAAGCTAAACAATTTATTAATGATATTAAATCTGGTAAAAAGACTTATGATGAATTTAATGAATAGTTAGATAAAAATAAATAAAGGAGAAAATTATGATGCAAGACAAGAAAAAAAATGATAAAAAAGATCTCGAAAAACATTTTTCTAAAAAAGAAAAAAACTCTACCAATTTAAATAATATAGATAATATTAATAATTTAAATAAAAATTTAAATTATTCTTTTAGTAGTTTAAGCCAATTTAATTATAATATTTTAAATGAAAAGTTAAACTCTGCTTTTAATAGCTTAAATCAGATTAATTATAATGCTTTAAACGAAAAGTTAAACTCTGCTTTTAACAGCTTAAATCAGATTAATTATAATACTTTAAACGAAAAGTTAAGCTCTGCTTTTAATAGTTTAAATCAAATTAATTATAATGTTTTAAATGAAAAGTTAATATCTGCTTTTGATAAACTTAACAATAGTACACTCTATTCATGGGTTGATAATATATATAATCATTTAGACACAAATTCATATAGTACATTTACAGAAAATATTCAAAATATTGCACCAGCCATTACATTAGAGAATTTTGAAATAGATGATAACACTTTGATAAATGATTCTGCAACTCATCTATCAGATAGTTTTATTGCTAAGCTATTTACAGGAACTCTATCATATGATGATGATATAAAAAATAATAAATTAGCAGCATTTATATTAATTTTTGCATTTTGGTTTATATCAAGCTTAGGTTCATTTATATTAGGAGACAGTTATACTTATGCAAAAAATTATTTAAAAAATAATTTTTTAAATGAAAAAGAAGTAATAACTACAGAAGATTATAAAAATTATAGAATTGTTATTACTGATATTCTTAATGTAAGAAAACAACCATCAACAAATTCAGATATTATGGGAAAGCTTTATTATCTGAATGTTATAAAAATTATAGACTCAAAACCATATTGGTTAAAAGTTGAATATATAGATACAGAAAATAACGTTCATTTAACTGGTTGGATATCTAAAAAATATACTAAAGACTTTTCAGAAGAAACAGAAAAATTATTAAATATTAATAACAACTAGTAAATTTTATCCTCTCCCCCCCATAGTTATGCCTGAAAGGAGGTGAAAAAGGTAATGGCTGGGAGTATTGAAAAAAGAGGAAAAAATAGTTACGGACTAGTATATCTTGCAGGATACGACTTGCAAGGAAAACCTATAAAGGAAACCAAAACAATACACGGAACCAAAAAAGAAGCCGAAATAGAACTAGCAAAACTCATTGCCGATGTTCAAAATGGAATGTTGGAGAACTAAAATATCCTTTTGGAAATGGAATCAATTTTCAATTAGAAGTCGAAGATATTGATAAAATATATAATAATTTTAAAAATAATAATTACGCAATAGCTTTTGATATTGAAGAAAATTGGTATAGACAAAATGATAAAATCTTAGGAAATAAAGAATTTTTAATTCAAGACCCTGACAGATATTTATTAAGGTTTATGCAAGATTTGGGTGAAAAATAAATTATAAAAAAGTACAATGAAAAAATGATATAAAGAACCTTCTATAAAATTTAAATGCTATAAATGGAAAATATTGTAAAAATCATTCAGATTAAAATAGGTTTTCTACGGCATTATACTATATAATCTCATATTTATCAAATCACTTTTAATTAAGATGTTTATATTATGTTGATTAACAACTTATTATATTCTGGTTTCAAAATATTTCCTTAATGCGTTAATTATAACTTCCAATTAGCTATATATTATTTTAAAATTTATCTATTTTCTCTGATTTAAAAAATAACTCCTTTTTAATTGCTAAACTTACAACTTTTTCTAGTATTTGCTTATTTCCAAACCAATTTATTTTTTCCATAAATTCATCAAATTTACACCATTTATAATCTATGTTTTCTTCATTTAATATAATATTATCTTTATTTACAAAACTTATATAAACATATTCCTTACATTGTACTCCTAAAGACTCATATTCTAAAATCCAGTTTAAGTAAATATTATTATTCGTTAATAAACCTGTCTCTTCTTTTACTTCTCTTTTAACAGTTTCTTCTCTATCTAAATCATATTTTTCACATCCACCTGTTACTACATACCAAAATGATTTTTTAAATTGAGGATCATTCTCACTGCCTTTTAATAATAATATTTCATTATATTCATTTACTATAAAAGTTAAAATTTTATCCATTTCTCCATTACCTCCTGACCACTCTGCCTATTCAACCTTTAATTCACATCTAGCAAATGCTTGTAATGTTTCTTTCATCATATCTCTAAATGCAATTTTAATGTCGTGAGCACTTCTAATATTGTTTTATAGCATAAATTGTTGTATAAAATCTTTTCTATTTGATATGACATTTTTTCCTATAAAAAATTTCTCTACATACTCTTCTATCCAAAAAAGCTTATTTTTTCATAAAAGGCTTAACTTTTTATAGTTAGTCTTCCTAAATACTTTATTTTATATTTGTCACTGCTTTCATGTACGCAACTATTTTTTTAATTTCTTTTCTATCAAAAATCATTATATATTTTTGTCCTGCATATTCACCTCTTTTATCTGTTAGATTAATAGCTAGTTCCATATAAATATCTTGTATTTCATGACCATCTTTTATATATGTATATTTTCCTGTATCCCATAAATTAATTTTAGGATACAAAGTAAATTCTAAATCTGGTTCATAAAATTCAATTCCTTCTTTTTCTTTTAACTCATCATTTAATAGTTTTTCCATCATATTCATTAGCCCTTCAACCTCTGCATATGTCATCAATTCAGATCTCCTAAAATATTTAAAATTACTGTTGTGTATATTTATTTTTATATCAGCCCACTTATCATCGTTTTCATGTCCTTTTATATAGTTAAATATTTCGAATTCAAAATATGTATCATCAATATTCATTCTAATAGTATTTGTCATTTTACTATCTATTTCATCATAAAACTCTATATCTGTAATATCAAAATCTTCATTAACTTTTTTTATAATCTTTTTAGTTTGCTGTAATGGAAATGGAACATCAAACTTATTGCAATATGCTATTTCTAAGGCCTCTGCTATTACTAGTTTTCCTGCCATATCTACTAAAACTCTATCACCAACTTTAACACTTGTGTCATCCGAAATATAGTTATATTCTTTATTGCTATAGTGATTTTCATATTTTACAGTTAAATAATAATATGTTTTTCTTCATTTTGATTATCTTCATTACTATCTGCCATACTTTTATTAGTTAGAAATTTCGGAATTTCAGGTTCTATTTCATTAGTATCATTGTTATAAAATATAAATTTATTTGTTAATTTTCCACCCCATCGTGGATTAGAATATATAATGGCTTCTATTTTTTCTATATCATCAATTTTAACAGATTTAAATGTTTGATTATATTTTTCATCATCACCTATTAATTTTCCTGTATCTTCATCTAAATTATCCCATGTCCATAGGTAAATATAGTCATGTACTTTTCCATCGTATTTTTCTTTATTATAAATTCCTGTTGGATCTGCAAATCCAACTTCTTCTATTCCATTTGTCATTGTACATTTGGTCATCATACCATGTATGTGACAAATATTTTCTTTATCCATTTTTTCTTCTGATTTTACTTTTCCATCTAATTTATAAAATGTTATTGTTCTCATTTAATTCACATCCAATTATTGTCTTATTTTAAGTATATATAGCAATGCATATGCTCTGTTATATAAGTATTCTATAAATATAGCGTCTGTAATTGCTTCACGCTTTTTTTGCCTTATTTAAATATTCATGATGAAACGTTAAAAGATTGGCTTTACCTTTGTTAATGATAAAATAAAAATCATATTTAAAAATATACGATTTTGTATTGAAATTAACACTTCTTTTTAAATTATTAAATAATATTTTAACAATCCTTCTGCTTTTCCTTTAAATATTCACAATAATACTCATATTCTTCCTCTTTAAAACAAACTAAATATATCTTTTCAAAATTTTCAGCGTATTTTATTGCTTTATCAATTGATGTTTTTGCTCCAATATCTAATGGAACTTGATATACTCCCATTCCTAAACAAGGAAATGCTATTGTTTTTATTTTGTTTTTCTTTGCTAATTCATAAGAATTTATATAGCAATTTTCTAATAACTGTTTTTTATTATTAGTTCTAAAATCATACCACTTTGGAGCAACAGTATGTATAACATATTTTGCATTTAAATTATATCCATTTGTTATTTTAGCCTCTCCAGTCATACATCCATTTAACTTTATACACTCTTTCAGTAATTGTTTTCCAGCTTTTCTATGTATAGATCCATCTACGCCTCCTCCACCTAATAAAGAAGAGTTGGCTGCATTTACTATTGCATCTACTTCTAATTCAGTTATATCACTTTTTATCACTTCAATATTATTAATCATAATTTTCCTTTCATTTTATTATAATATTTTATCAAATTCTTCACAGATTCTATAAATATATTCATATTTTAATAAATTCTTTTTCCATACTTCATTTATTGAATCTAAGCCATACCTAATACCTGCTAAACCTCCAACACAAGCCCCAACAGTATCAGTATCATTTCCTAAATTTATTGCTCTTATTATTGCTTCATTATAATTTTTTGTATTGAATAGAACCCATAAAGTTGCTTCTAATGTACTTACTACATATCCCTGTGAACTTATATCGTCAATTTTATATTTTGCTATATTATTTTTTAGTATTCTATCATATTTATGTATACAATTATTTGAAAAATACGAATAATTGCTTATTTTAATCTTTTTATATGCATCTTTAAACCCTTTTCCTTTTAAAAGTTCTATAGCAAATAATACATATAGATAGCATCCCATAATACTTATCTCATGCCTATGAGTTATGGAGGAAACAGCTTTTACTTCTTTTAAAATTTCTTCACCTTCCATTTTTTTAGAATAACAATAATATGCTAATGGTAATATTCTCATTAAAGAACCATTACCATTATCCATTTCTCCATTACCTCCTGCCTCTTCTGCTGTTTTAACCTTTAATTCACATCTAGCAAGCGCTTGTAATGTTGTTCTTCCAATACCAAAAACTTTTTCTGTTGGTGTATATTTAGCACTTCTCACCCACTTAATAAAATTATTTGCTATATCTGAAGGTACTATTTTGGAGTTTTTAGATATTGAATCTATAGTTGCAAGGGTCATGGAAGTATCATCAGACCAACTACCTTTTGGAACATAGTGACTTCCATATCCGACCATTTGAATTAGTGGATTTCTAATTAATTTTTCTCTCTGATTAAATTCAATTGGGACTCCCATTGCATCCCCAATTGCTAAACCGATTATTCCATCTCTTGAATTCATACTATCACATTCCCGCCTCTCTGTTTTTAATCTACACAAAAATATGTTACTGTATTTACATTCAATATCAGTCTTATACCAACCATAATATATTTTTTTATAAAATACGTTTTTTAATCACCTATTCTTTTACTCTTCTTAATAAATCAACCATCAACCTTCTTGTTTTAAACTTAGAAATATATTCATCTACTAATTTATTTACAAGTTCTTTTCCACCGTTTAAGTGACTTCATGTGAATTAAAATCCCTTGTAAATATTCATAACTACTTCTTCCTGATTCTTTTACTTGTCTATCAGCAATATTTTTGTATTTTTCTAATAATATTTTTTCATAATCTGGTTTTAAGTAACTTTCATATGTTAAAAGTGTACCATAATTAGCTACTGCCATAACTGAAATAAACAATTTGTCATACATTTTTTCTTCAACGTATAAACTTCTTAATGTATCACTAGTAAAATTACCTATTAAGTTTTCAATGTTCTTTATAACTACTTTTTTTCTTTCTTCCCATTCTTTAACTGTATACGTTTCTTTTAATTTTTTAAAATAATCTACACACTCATTTACAGCATATTCAATAATACTATCATAATACTCACAAACTTTTTCTAATTTTTCTATAGGCAAACTTTCAAGTAAAGCCGTTGCTATATTATACGCACTTTGAAAATCATTTTTTGTTATACCCTTTACAGTTTCAACTTCGTATTTTTCTATAACTTTTGATACCGTATTTGAATAGATATCATCATCTTCGTAAGAGTCATAGTAATTATCATAATTAAAATCATCATAAAAACTTGAAAAATTATTTATTGCATATTCCATTTCTTTTTTTATTATTTTTAAATAATACTCTTTAGTAAATTTTGGAAAATCGTCAAAAAATGTATTCTTAAAATTTTCTTGAATGTCTTGAGAATTTTGAAGTCTTTCAATTAAAAATTTTTCTATTTCTTTTTTTGGTATCCTATTTATGATTTGTTTATAATCAATTGGTATTTCTTCAAATTCACAATTATCATCTAAAATCGAATATACCGTTGCTGCCATATGTTTGCAATAATTTTCACATGCATATGGACAATCACATTCCATTTCTACTACTTCGTCATATTTATCAACTATAATATTTACATTATACAATCTACTACCATAAACTTTTGACTTGTATCTAAGTCCTGTTTTTTTAAATCAATTACCCTATCATCTAAAAAATATTCTTTACCACGCATTAATATAACATAATCAAACCAATCTTCAAGATCAATTTTTATAGCCATATTATTATCACCCCATTGCAATTCTATTTATATTATACAATAATACACTTTAACTTACAATATACATTAAAAGCTTTTTACATACTTGCCTTTTTATCCAATAATCATTTTTTCACGCATTCTGTTATAATATATTCTAACTTTAAATTTAATTGCAATGCCTCAAACTGGTGTTAATGTAGTTATATAAACACCAGTTGACAATATGTACCTCCACTACTAACTTTTACCAATTAGTTAAGTGAAATGTCTGGTGTATAAAAAAATGAGTGAATTTTTTCACTCATTTTTTCGTTTGGACTTTTTTTACAACCCCTTTACTTTATACTTAAATATTAAAACTTACCTATACTTCTCAATAAGTTCCACAATTTCCTCTTTATCCCTAAATCCAACCTGTCTTTCAACAATTTTGCCATCTTTATATATACAAATAGTTGGAATAGTATCAATATCTAACTTCTTGGCAAGATCGTTATTTTCATCAACATCTACTTTGTATATATCATAACCTGCTCTACTATTTGCAATATCTTCTAAAACCGGTGCAAGCATCATACAAGGTCCACACCAAGTAGCATAGAAATCAACTAAACATACTCCTTTGTTTTTTATAACGTTTTCATCAAATTCATTTTCGTTTATATGTTTTAACATTTTTCCTCCTATCTAAATGTTATCATATGATTCTTCCATTTTCTCCATATTCTAACATATTTTTATACGGAAAAGTAGCAAGAGCTCCATATTCCCATATATATATATTATTATATCCCAAATTATTTAAAATCTGTATAGCTGTTTTACTTCTAGCGCCACTTGAACAATATACCATTAAAGGTTTATCTTGCTCAACTTGAAGTATTTTTTGCTCTATCTCATTTACTGGAATATTAATAGCATTTTTTATATGCATAAGATCATATTCATTTGAAGTTCTAACATCCATAAGTAAAACTGTATTTTTCTCAATCATATCCTTTGCTTGGTCAAAAGGAATTAGTTTGTAATTCATAGAACTCCTATATCTATTTCCTTGATAACTCCTACTTCTATTTGTATTATTCCCCATTCCAAGAAAACTTTGCATAAAATTTCGTATATTATCAAACATAAGCTATACCCTCTTTCTTTTATAGTATAGCTTATGCATATATTTTATTAATTATGATATTTAAATGTCACATATTCTATTTTACTTTATGAAACATCTTTGCAAGTATAACTTTTACAAATTCAAAAATAATCACACAATCAATAGATGCGACTATTATCATGATATAAACATGATTTGGCATTAAAGGAATCTTAAGCCAACTTGCTGTAACAGGATTTGATATTACAAGTACTTGTAATATTAAAGTACCGATTACACATAGTACCATAACCATATTTGAGAACAATCCAATTTTAAACACTGGTCTTTTATCTGACCTACAAACATAGGCAAATAACACTTCAATAATGGATAGTGAAGTAAACACAGCCGCACTTGCCATTTGTGCACCATAACTTGCTTCAACAAAGAAGTAAATTAAAAACATAACTATTGTTTTTATAATACCAGGAATTAAAATTCTTAAAGTTAAAAATGGTGTAAAGAATTTTTCACTTGCACTTCTTGGTTTTTGTCTCATTATATTTTTTTCTTCTTTTTCAAATCCAAGTGCTATTGCAGGAATTGTATCAGTGACTAAATTAATCCATAATAAATGAATAGGTAAAAGAATTGTTCTATTAACCAATGTTGCTAAAAATATAATAAGTACTTCGGCTAAATTTGAAGCAAGTAAATATACAATAACATTTTGAATATTAGCATATATCCTTCTTCCCTCTTTAATAGCAACAACAATAGTTGCAAAATTATCGTCTGCTAAAATCATGCTTGATACACTTTTAGAAACTTCAGTACCTGTTATTCCCATTCCAACACCTATATCTGCTCCTTTTAGTGCTGGTGCATCATTTACTCCATCTCCAGTCATTGCAACTGTTTTTCCACGTTTTTTCCATGCTTTTACAATACGTATTTTATTCTCTGGTGATACTCTTGCATATACTCTTATTTTATCTACTCTTTTGTATAACTCTTTATCGCTCATAGCATCTAGTTCTGTTCCTGTAACTGCTTCATATCCATCTTTTAAAATTCCAAGTTCTTTTGCTATTGCCATTGCTGTATCCTTGTTATCACCTGTTATCATAACTGGAACCATACCAGCATTAAAGCATCTCTCAACTGCTCTTTTAGCTTCCTTTCTAGGAGGATCAATCATTCCAACAAGTCCAGCAAACACAAGATTTTTTTCACTTTTATCAATAGTCTGTTCTTTTCTTTCCATTTTATATGCACATGCAAGAACTCTTAGGGCACATTTTGCCATTTCTAAATTATTTTGCATAATTTTATTTTTAGTACTTAAGTCTAACTTTTCTATTTTACCATTTATAAGTATCCTATTACAGTTATTTAATATAGATTCAATGGCTCCTTTTGTACAAACCATATACTCATTTTCAAACTCATTTACTGTAGTCATCATTTTTCTTGTTGAGTCAAAAGGAAGTTCATCTACTCGTTTATATTTTGTATCCATTTCTTCTTTGTTGTATCCTATATGATGTCCAAATTCAATTAAGGCTGCCTCAGTAGGATCACCTAGAAGAACTTTTCTCCCACTATCTTCTCCAAATTTAATATCGTTACATAGCATACTTATATTAACTAAAGTATTTAAATCACTCTCATTAAAAGTTCCACGTTTTTTTAACTCTTTATTACTTTTTATATCAGTAACATCAATTAAATTATTATCAATGTATATTTTTCTTAAAGTCATTTTATTTTGGGTAAGTGTTCCTGTTTTATCTGAACAAATAACCTCAGTTGATCCTAATGCTTCAACTGATGATAATTTTCTAATAATAGCTTTCTCTTTTGCCATTTTCTGTACACCAATAGCCAGTGTTATTGTTATAACTGCTGAAAGCCCTTCAGGAATTGCTGCTACTGCAAGAGATATTGCAAGCATAAATACATCAAGTATAGGATTACCTTCTAGATATCCCACAACAAACATTATAACTGCTATAACTACAACTAAAATACTTAATATTTTACTTAATTCATTCATCTTCTTTTGTAAAGGAGTAATTTCTGCTTTTTGCGATGAAATAGCCTGCGCTATTTTTCCAAGTTCCGTATTCATACCAGTAGCTACTACTACTGCTTCCCCTCTTCCATATACTACACTACTTCCTGAGTATAGCATATTCGTTCTATCAGCAAGTGCTACTTTAGAGTTAGATGTAATTTTTTCTTCCTTTTTATCAACTGCAACAGATTCTCCTGTAAGTGCAGATTCTTCTACTCTTAAACTATGGTTTACAATTATCCTCATATCTGCTGGTACGTAATCCCCTGCTTCAATTAGTACAACATCACCAATTACCAATTCTTCAGTTTTTACACTTAAAACTTTACCGTCTCTTTTAACTTTTATATATGGAAGAGACATATTTTTAAGTGCTTCTATTGCCTTTTCAGCTTTACTTTCTTGAATTACACCAAGAAGAGCATTTAAAAAAACAACAAAGAGAATTATAATTGTATCAGTAAAAGGTTCTCCAGTCTTACTTGAAACTACTGCTGATAAAATTGCTGCTATTATAAGTATAATAAGCATAACATTTTTAAACTGGTCAATAAACCTTGAAAGGAAGCTCTTTTTCTTAGTTTCTTTTAATTTGTTATATCCATATTTAGATAAACGTGTTTTAGCTTCTTTTTCCGTAATTCCATCATTTAAAGACCTAAGATCTTTTAGTACCTCATCTGATGACATATTATAATACTCTTTGTTCATAAAATATTTCACCCCAACATATTTATTATTTTTTTATTTCTTTTGTTTTATTATCACCCTTTAAAAAATATGCAATCATTATTCCTACTGCAATCATTACCATAGCCATATATATGTATGCTCCAATTTTGGGTATTTTACAAATTAAATTAAGTGATAAAAATGTAAAGAAAACACCTACAAGTTCTAAAGATAATTTTTCTGCCTTAATATATTTTTTATTTGTATATTCAAATATTGTACATCCTATTACATAAACAGACAACATTACAAATACTATTAAAAATGCCATATATACAATAGCCACAGGTATTGTTATCATATGTAATCCAAGAACACTAAGTAAAATTAAAAGTACAAATAATGCTGGAAAAGCAAGTATTGATATTGCACCACTTAATACTACAAATAAAGTGTTATTTTTAGCCTTATCAAGCATTTTTTCATAGGCTTTTCCTTTAGTTATTTTTTTAACTATTACATATAAAAGTGTAAATCCAAGTGACGATATAACTGCTTTTAAAAGAATATTTCCAAAAGATTTTGATACATTTTTTACTTCTTTTACATTTACAGTAGCATTAGGATACTTATCTTTTATATTTAATTCTTTATTATATGTGTTAACAAATAAATTTCCTTTAACATTGTCATTTTCTGAAATATCAAGTGTATTAATTTCACATCTTAAATCTTCTTCAATACTACCTGATACATTTAAATTATTTGCTGAAATGACAGCACTTTTACTTATTTTTCCTTTAATATTTACTGCTTTAGCCACAATAATTACATCATCGCCTATTGTTGCATTTTCATCAACTGTAACAGTACCACCTGCAAATATTAAAGCATTTTTTTCAATATTAGAATTTATTACAACATCATTTGCTGATAATACAAGTGCATACTCTAAATTTGCATTTATCCTTACACTATCTGATGATATTAAAAATTGTAAACTTTTTAAAGGTTCATTTACATCTATTGTACTAGCTGAAGATAAAACTCCAATATTATCAATCGATTTATCAACGACAATTCTTCCTGCCGCATTTCTTAAATAAGGTAAATATATATTTGAATCTTCGCTACTAGTTTTATAGTCCCCATTTGTTCCTTTAATATCAAAAATACTATTTACAGTTGCAACTCTTGTTTGTTCAGTATTTTCTTCATTGCTATTTTCATTTGCTGCAAATATTTTACCATTCATACTAAATATAGCAGCAACAGAAAATATTGCAATTAAAAAAACTGATATTTTTTTTAGTTTCACACTATTTTTCATAAAATCACTCTCACTTTCAAAGTAACTTTATTATAGAATAAATTAGTAAAAAAATCAAGTATTTAAAACCTTCTTTACATTATATGTACAAGCAAATAAAATATGAAATTGTTAAAAATAAAAATATTACAAAAATGCCTAGAAAAAAATTTTTCTAGGCATAGTACTTAAACATTATTTAAAAATTCTAACATAAGATATCTGTCATCACTATTCAAAATCTCAACAAGTTCAGACATTCCATATTTGCCTTTTTTAAAAAGCTCATACACCAAATTTTTCAAACCATTTTTTACACAAATAAGCAATGTTTTACTACTTGGTGCCGAATAATTTAGTAAAATTTTAATCATGACTGTATCTTCATATTCAATACAATCTAAAATAGCATTACTTACATCTATTTTTGGATTATTTACCAATATTTTAGGCAATACTTCTATATATGACTTAGATACCAAAAGTTCAAACATCCTTTGCGCTCTGTTTTTATCATCTATCTTTTGATATATTTCAAAAACGACATTTTCATAACTGGTTGTAACATCCTGAAGTATAAACTCATAGATTTTATCTACATTATCATTTGATAATAACACATCAAAAGACTTAAGTATAACTTTTGCTATACTCTCACAATTAATCTGCCCTTCACAATCATTAGACAATGCATACATCAAAATCTGATTATTATTATATGATACATCAAAATTAGTAAGCTCTACAATTTTTCCAAATACTTTATCTGGATTTTTTGCAAAACATGACCAACAAAGTGCCTCAACAATTTCACTTTCCTTCAATTTGAACCGTTTTAACATATAGTCGATGACTGTAATAAAGCCATTCTCAGATGCTTTATATACAATATCATGTACTTCATCTTGCGATAGTTCAGAATTTTTTAAAATTGTAAGCAAGTCTTTTTCTTCAACTACTTCATCAAATTTACAAAAATTCTCTATAAGTTCTGACATTATAATTTCTCCTTTTTAATATTAATTTTTAAAGAAAAAGGTAATTTAATAAAATTGCCTTTATATTTTGACATTCATATAGTTTAACACTTTATGTTAATTTTGTCAACCTTTAAGGAGTAAATCGACATTTTTAGACAAAAAATTAATTGATACTCATATTTATACCACCTGATATTAAATCAGAAACAATTTGTATGACATCGTCAATTTCTTTTGGAGTTACTATAAAATTATCTGTATCTAATACATTTGCAATCATATTATATTTATTATCATCATTAAATATATTTATTACTTTTTCAATTTGTTCTTTATTTACACTATTATCTCCATTTTCAATCTTTTGTTTTGTGACCTCTACCATTTTATCAATTGCTTCACTTGTAATTGTTGCCATATCAACAACTGTTGGAACGCCAATTGCAATAACTGGAACATTAAGGGTATTTTGATTTATTCCCTCCCTTTTATTTCTAACACCAGCCCCTGGAGTTATACCTGTATTACTAAGTTGTATTGTAGTTCCAAGTCTATTAATGCTACTAGATGCCAAACTATCTATTGCAATTACAATATCTGGTTTTACCTCATTACATACAGATGTAATAATTTCTGATGTTTCAATTCCAGTTGTTCCAAGCACTCCTGGAGATAACGCACTTACGCTCCTTGTATCTGGTTCAACCAAATCTTTTGCAAAATTTATTAAATGTCTTGTTATATCCACAGTTTGCACAACTTTTGGTCCCAATGAATCAGGAGTAACATATATATTTCCAAGTCCTACTACAAGAATTGATTTTGTTTTATCTTCTCCAATTAAATTTTTTATCTCATTAGAAAGTGTATTTATAATTTTATTTTTATCTTTCTCTTCTAAATATTTTATATCTTTAATTTCCATTGTAATATACTTTCCAATTTCTTTTGAAAGTGCTGTTGCACCATTTTCATTTAAAACATCTACTGTTGTTGTTGTAACTATTTCGTCATTTTTACTTTCCACTTTTACTCCATCAATTTCTGTTAAATTATTTACTCTTTTATATGTATCTACTCTTTCATCAGCCATATCAGTTTTAAAGTTTATATACTTATCACTCATAAAAAACACCTCTTTTTATATTATTTCATAAAAAGAGATGTTTTATAACTTAAATTAATACTTTACATTTATATATATTTACATAGTACAAATTATTTTTTTTAATCCAATTTCAAAATCCATTTCACCATTTTTTGTCTTTTCATCGTATTCATCAAACATATACATAATATTTTTTAACTCATCTAAAGTGTACTTACTACAAGTCGAACTTAAAAGTTTAAATGTATATGGATGAATTCCAAGATAGGAAGCTATATCTTGTGCATTTTTACTTTTTAAATATTTTATCATATACATTTGCTTTACTTGCTTATATAACATGATATATACCTTAATTATTGATTCTTTTTGAGCCAAAATATTATCTAATAATTTTATTCCTTCTTCTTTTTCTTTATTTACAATTTTATTTAAAACATCAAATATTTTTGCATTTAAAGTTTTAGAGCATATTTTATCTATTATCTCCTTGGTTATATTAGCTCCTGGTTCTAAATATATAACCAGCTTTTTTATCTCATTTATATTATTGTTTTTATCTAAACCACATACTTCAACAAAATAATCTGCTACATCAAAAGTTAGATTTAATTTATACCTTTTTAAAAGATCATAAACATAAGTTGTCATAGCCCTTCTATCTAGAGTTTTAAATTCACATACTTCTGCAATTTTTGATATACTTTTATACGAAGTAAGCCTTTTATCTACACTTTCCTCAATAATTACAACAACTACATCCTCATCAATATTTTCTAAAAGCTTTGCATCAAATTTTAAATTTGTATTTTTTATAACAACAAGTTTATGACTACCAAAAAAAGTAACCTCTGATAATATATTTCCAAGTTCATCTATATTATCTTTTGTAATATAAAATAAATTAACACCATTTTCTAACTTATCAAATTGTTTTTTTATACTACTTAATTTTTTTTCTAAATCATATTTTTCTTCACCATACAAAAGGTATATGTTACTATTTTTTTTCAAAAGCTCACCTACTTTATTTTTTCTATATATTCAGTTACATCAGAAATTGCTATTTGTGCAAGTTTGGTATATCTCTCTTTTTTATCTTTTATTTTTACATCTAGAGGTTTTAATATTCCAAAATTTGCATTCATTGGTTGAAAATGTTTATTCTCTGTAGATATGTATTTTGCTAGGCTTCCAAGCATAGTTGTATCTGGAAATTCTGCACATGTTCCTTTTATTTTATTTAATATATTATATGCCACCATCATACCTGAAGCTGCAGATTCAACATATCCCTCAACCCCTGATATTTGTCCTGCAAAATATATATTACTATTTTCTTTCATACAAAATTTATTATCAAGTATTTTACTTGAATTTATATAACTATTTTTATGCATTACACCATATCTTTCAAAAGTAGCATTTTGAAGTCCTGGTATCATTCCAAATACTCTCTTTTGTTCGCCAAATTTAAGGCTAGTTTGAAATCCAACCAAATTATACATAGTGTTTTCCTTGTTCTCACTTCTTAATTGTACAACAGCATATGGCTTTTCTTCTGTATTAGGATTTTGCAGACCAACTGGTTTTAAAGGCCCAAATACTAAAGTTTTTTCTCCCCTTTTAGCCATTTGTTCTATAGGCATACATCCTTCAAACAGCACCAATTTATCAAAATCATGACGTGGTGCCTCCTCTGCAGTTATTAAGGCATTATAGAAAGAGAAATATTCATCTTTAGTCATTGGAAGATTTAGATAATCACCTTCCCCAATTTTTCCATATCTATTCATTCTGTACGCAATATTCATATCAATACTATCTGCTGATACAATAGGAGCTTCTGCATCATAAAAATATAATTTTTCTTCTCCTACTAATTTACTTATATTTTCAAGCAATGGCTTTGAAGTAAGTGGTCCTGTAGCTATAACGGTAATACCTTCTAGTTTTTCCACATCATCCACTTCTTCATATATTATTTCTATGTTATTATCATTTTTTATTTTATCAGTTATATATTCAGCAAACTTTTCCCTATCTACAGCTAGAGCTTGCCCTGCCTCAACTCTTGTTTTATGTGCTGCCTCAACAAATATGCTTCCAAGCATTTGCATTTCTTTTTTCAAAAGTCCACATGCATTAGTAATTTCATCTGATTTTAAAGAATTACTACACACAAGTTCTGCAAAATTATCACTTTTATGTGCCTCTGTTTTTTTTATAGGCTTCATTTCATATAACTTAACTTTTATACCATTTTTAGCTAATATCCAAGCACATTCACATCCTGCAAGTCCTGCTCCTATTACATTTACGTATTCTATTTTTCCCACAATATTACCTCACTTAATTATAATATATTCTATCATAAAATTGTGGTATTTTCTACACATAAAAGAAAAATAGAGGAGAAAAATTTTCTCCTCTATTAAAAAATTAATCTAAGTGTTCTAAACAAAACTTTGCTTCCGTAATCAGTTCAACATCTTCGGATTCATTTATGATTTTTTCAAGGTATTTTCTGTCCCTAATTTTTGAGATAAAAAATAACCTTATTTTGAAGTTATAATTATCTGAAGTGATAATTTCATAAAGATCTTTATCTTCAAATTGTTCAGATAATTTATAAAGATAAGCAGTTCTTTCATATATAGCTTTCTCCTTTAAAAGCTCTTTTAAGAATTTTTTATCTTCAATTTTTCCAAAAGATTTCATTCTTACCAAATCTCTGCCATGTACATATTCTCCCAAAACGATTTTTTTCAAAAAATCTTCATTATGAATTTTTTCAAGAGCTTTTAATTTCACTATAGTATTATTGCTCCTAAAAAAAATTTCATAAATGGTTTCTGAATCATCTTTTAGAGAATCAATCATACCCATAATAATCTCCTGTAAAATTTCCTCACGTGCAAGATATAAAATTTCAAGACAATTTTCTTCTGTAATTAGTGCCATATTTCTTCCACATGTATTCAAAACTTCTTTTACATCTTTAGTCATAATTTTTTCCTCCAGTAATTAATTATTTTTCTCGTTTAATTTTAATAAAATCTTCTCTTGTATTTTTGTATTTTTTTCAATAACTTCAGTTTGCTCTTTTAAACACTTCTGTGTTTCTTTTAATTCAAAACAAACTTCTCTTATTTTTGAAATTAGTACAAAATACTGATCAGATGTCATCAATTTTTCCTCCTACCTAAATATTTATTTGGTAAAAAAGATTTATCCTACAAATATATTATACCATAATTTCACTTTAAAATCAATAATTATGTAACCTTATTTAACCTATATATAAAAAAGTAGTAGAAATTTTAATTCTACTACTAATCATTTATTTTGTTTTTTTAGGTTTAGTCCATGAAATATAATCACATTTACTATCATCAGTATTAGTGTTATTTTCACAAACATAGAAAGTTCTTTTCTTCTTAGTCTTTTTAACTAATACTTTTCCTCCACAATTTGGACATGGAATATCAATTGATTGAACCAATGGCTTTGCATTTTTACACTCTGGATATCCAGGGCATGCTAAAAACTTGCCAAATCTTCCTTGTTTTATAACCATATTTCTACCACATAATTCACATTTTATATCAGTTTCAACTTCTGGAATTTTTACTTTTTTTGCATTTTCTTCGGCATTCTTAACTGATTTTTCAAATGGCCCATAAAATTCTTTTAGCATTTCTACATAATTTACTTTATCTTCAGCAACCATATCAAGTTCATTTTCCATCTTTGCTGTAAATTTTTCATCAACTATGTTAGCAAAGTTTTCCTCCATAAGTTCATTTACAATTTCTCCAAGTTCAGTAGGAACTAAATACTTATTTTGTCTTTCTACATATGTTCTCTCTTCAATAGTTGAAATTGTAGGTGCATATGTACTTGGTCTACCTATTCCTTTTTCTTCTAATGTTTTAACCAAACTTGCCTCTGTAAATCTTGCAGGAGGCTCTGTAAATTTTTGTTTACTATATATCTTATCCTGTTTTAATATATCTCCTACTTCAAGTTCAGGTAAAATATTCTCTGTATTTTCTTCTTCATCTACATCTTCTTTTTTAGTCTTATCTTTATCGTCTTTTCCTTCTGTATATAGTTTCATAAATCCATCAAATTTTACAACAGAACCATTTGCAATAAATATATAATTATCTACTTCTATTTTTACTCTAGTAGTATCATAAATTGCTGTTGCCATTTGACTTGCTAAAAATCTATTTAATATTAATGTATACAACTTTTGTTCATCCTTAGTCAAAGTATCATATACTCCTAGTGAATTTAATATATTTGATGGTCTTATTGCCTCATGTGCATCTTGAGCAGACGCTTTTGTTTTAAAATATCTGTTTTCATAATATTTATCTGAATATTTTGAAGTAATATATTCCTTTGCCATTTTTCTTGCATCGTCAGATATTCTAACAGAGTCTGTTCTCATATATGTTATGTGTCCTGCTTCATATAACTTTTGTGCTACCATCATTGTCCTTTTTACATTAAATCCAAGTTTTCTTGAAGCTTCCTGTTGTAAAGATGATGTTGTAAAAGGAGGAGCTGGATTTCTCTTTCTTTCACTTTTTTTAACATCAATAACTTTATATTCTTTACCATCTATATTTTGTATTATTTCTTTTACTTGTTTTTCATTTGAAAGTTCAATTTTAGACTTTTTATCACCATAGAAATTTGCCATAAATCCAGTTTTATCTTTAAATAGTTTAACAGATAAATTCCAATATTCAACTGGTTTAAAATTTCTAATTTCTTTTTCTCTATCAATTATTATTTTAAGTGCCACTGATTGAACACGTCCTGCACTTAATCCCTTTTTTATTTTTTTCCAAAGTATTGGACTAATTTCATATCCAACAATTCTATCTAATATTCTTCTTGCCTGCTGTGCATCAACTAAGTTTAGGTTTATTGCTCTTGCTTTTGATACCGCATTTTTTACAGCAGTTTTTGTTATTTCATTAAACTCAATTCTACATTTGCTCCCATCTTCTATTTCAAGTACATTTTTAATATGCCAAGCTATTGCTTCTCCCTCACGATCAGGGTCGGTTGCAAGATATACTTTTGATGCTTTTTTTGCCTTCGTTTTTATTTCATTTACAATTTTAGCTTTTCCCTTCATTGTTATATATTTAGGTTTAAAGTTATCCTCTATATCAACACCTAATTTACTTTTAGGTAAATCTATTATATGTCCTTGCGATGCAATTACATCATAACTGCTTCCAAGATATTTTTTTATTGTTTTTGCTTTAGAAGGTGATTCCACTATTACTAATTTATCTGACACAATCTCTCTTCCTTTCAAAATATTAATAACTAAATTCATTAATCATCTGTAGATTATACCACAAGAAAAACACTATAGTCAATCTTTGTATATAATATTTAACAAATTAGATAAACATCTAGTTGCAAGATAGGCTTCATCTAAAGTATTTCCACTTGCACCAACTTCTATTAATAATGAATATTTATTTAAATCTTGATTATATATAGAATTTCTAATAATCATAGGTTTGAACAAGCCTGGATATACTTCATCTGCAAGTTGTTGTATTTTAAATGCAAGTCTTAGGTTATCTTCATAATATGGGTTATTTGTAACATCTGTACCTACTCCCATAACTAACATACATTGTGCAACCTCAATTCCATTTATTTTAACAACTGGTCTATAGTCAAGATCATTTGTAGCATCTCTATGCACATCTATAGAAATTCCAGCATGCCCCATGGTAGCTATTGCATTTTTTACTGTTATTCTAGACCTTGCATATGAACTAGTATATGTACCATAATCATGAGGTGTTGTATCATGTACCACTTCAAACCCTTTACTATCCAAATTTTCTTTAAACTTTTTAGCAACTGAAAGCATATTATATGTTGCATCTTGCGAACGTCTAGCTCCTGAATATTCAAATTTATATTTATCACTATTTGCATAACTTTCAGACGTATGAGTGTTATATAACAAAATTTTATCACTTTTTTTTGTTAGTGTAATATTTGACACAGCAAGAGATTTGAAGTCTATGTCTCTTTTTGATGAATAATTAAGTATTTTCATTTTATTTAAATTTATTCTTTGTATATTTTCGCTATTTTCAGTTATTTCTACATTAATATCTTTGTTTTCCCCAAATACACTTTGTTCATTTTTATCTTTTACAAGACTATCTAATATTTCTATTTCATCATCCTTATTTTCTGATTTTTTTGCTTCATCATTGGATTTGATTTCGCTAAATAAATAATTTTCCTTATTATATATTCCATACGCATTAAATACATCTGCAAGTTCGACATTATTCCCCTCAGCTTGTCTAAAATTAGAACCAAAATATATTACTTTTGATAAAAAAGAAATATGTTTTGCAAAAAGATATATTCCGAAAATTAAAATAACTAACATAAATAATTTAGATGTATTTAACCCTAGTTTTATATTTTTTTTATCAAAGCCATTGAAATTATTTATAGTCACTTTATTTTCATTTCTCTTATTCTGTGCTTTTATTTTATCTACCAACCATTTACTATCATTATGCTTTTTTTTAGATAAAAAAACAGCTGTAATTTTCATAAACTTATCACCTTAGTTTAATTGTATTACAACTATTTATTATATATTACTAATATTTTTTAATCTAATAAATTATTCATTTCATTACTATATTTATCTAAAAGAGTAATTGTTTTTTCTTTTAGATCTATAACTTCTTTTTTTATATCTAATAATTTTTCTTTTTCCATCTCTATTAAATGTTCAATTCTGTCTTTTTCTTGCATTGATTCAATTCTTGAATTTTCTATAATTTTTTTAGCTTGATCCTCAGCAGTAATTAGTGCATTTGCTACTTTTTCTTGTTTTGCTATATAATCTGTTTCATATTTTTCTAATTTTCTTTTTAAAATAGTAAGTTCGTTTGCAATTCTGTTTGCATCTGATTTTTCAGCTTGGATTTTACTTTCATATTCTGCTTTCATAGCTTTTATATATTCTTCTACTTCTCTTTTATCGTAACCAAACATTTCGTTACTAAATTTCTTTTCGTTCTCCATTTATTACTACCTCCACAACTGCCCCTCAATGTTTTCTGTATTATATCAAATTTTTACCCGATTTTCAATCTTTTTAATAAAATTTTACTTTATTTAGATATAATTCCACCTGCAATTACCACATCATCAATGTATATAACACAAGACTGACCTGGAGCAATAGCAAACTGAGGTTCATCAAATATAATTTTTATTTTATCACCATATAAATATGCAGTTGCATTTGCCTCTTTAGCCTTATACCTAATTTTTACTTTAACATTAGTCCCTTCTTTTGTTATTATATTATCTATTAAAATATTTACATCTTCAATTAGTAAACTTCTACTTAATACACTATTTTTTTCTCCTACAATTATTTTATTTTCATCAGGATTTATATTTACTACATATAACGGCTTTTCATTTTGAATACCAAGACCTTTTCTTTGACCTATTGTATAATGAGTAAATCCAGTATGTTTTCCTCTTACTTTACCATTAATATCAACAATTTTTCCCTCTTTAACTTTAATATTTTCGTCTAAAAATCTGGTATGGTTATTATCTGGTATAAAGCAAATATCTTCACTATCTGGTTTAGATGCAACAAGCAAATTATTTTCTTTTGCAATTTTTCTTACATCATCCTTACTTTCAAATCCTTGCAAAGGAAAAAGTATATGTGGAAGTAATTCTTTATCTATAGGATATAGCACATAACTCTGATCTTTTAAAATGTTATCAGATTTTTTTAGTACAAAACAATTATATTTCTCACTATATTCTGTTTTTGCATAATGACCCGTTGCAATATAATAGCAATCAAGTTTTTTAGCAAGTTCATACATTTTTCCAAATTTTAAAAATCTATTACACATAATACAAGGATTAGGAGTCCTTCCAGATTTATACTCATCAATAAAATTATCAATTACATATTTTTTAAATTCTTCTCTAAAATCATATGTATAGTGTTTTATTCCAAGTTTATGACATACTCTTTTTGCATCATTTATCGTACTTAAACTACAACAAGCTGTTTCATTTTCTACAAAACTCTCATCCTCAAAAAGTCTCATTGTAATACCAATTACTTCATATCCAGCATTTTTTAGTAATATTGCACTTACTGAACTATCTACTCCTCCACTCATTCCAAGTAATACTCTTTTTTTATTTTCCATTTTTTCTCCTCTTTTATAAAATAATACATATATAGTATAACATAATTACAGAACAAAAGCTAGTAAATACATTACTATTTACCAGCTTTTAAAAATCTACTCCTCTATTTTATTTAATATTTCACATATACTATTTATCAAATAATCAACTTCTTCTTTTGTATTGTCTATACCAAAAGTTGTTCTAATTGTACCACCTATATATTCATCTGGTACATTTATAGCTGAAAGCACATGTGATTTTTGTATTGCACCAGCAGTGCATGCAGAGCCTGCTGATACACATATTTCCTTCAAATCCAAATTAAAAAGCATAGCTGCTCCATCAACATTTTTAAATGAAAAATTTGCATTATTTGAAAGTCTGTTTTTAGTATTTCCATTTAACCTTGCATTTGGTATTTTTTTCAAAATATTTGAAATATAATAATCTCTTAAAATTTGAATATATTTATTATTTTCTTCTAAATTTGAATATGCTATTTTCATCGCTTCAGCCATTCCAACTATTGCTGCCACATTTTCGGTTCCTGCCCTTTTATTACTTTCCTGATGTCCGCCATCAATAAATTTGGAAAAGTTTATTCCTTTTTTTACATATAGTGCTCCTATTCCCTTGGGACCATGAAATTTATGAGCAGATAACGATAATGAGTCTATATTTAATTTGTTTACATCTATATTTATACTACCTACTGCTTGCACAGCATCAGTATGAAATATAACATGATGTTCTTTTGCAATTTTACCTATTTTCTCTATGGGCTCGATAGTTCCTATTTCATTATTTGCAAACATAATAGAAATAAGTATTGTATTTTTATTTATTAACTTTTCAAGTTCGTCTAATTTTACAATTCCACTTTCATCAACATCTACATATGAAATTTTAAATCCTTCTTTTTCAAGAGATCTACAAGTTTCAAGTACAGCAGGATGTTCTATTTTAGATGTAATTATATGATTTCCTTTACTTTTGTATGCTCTTGCTATACCTTTTATTGCAGTATTATCACTTTCACTACCACATGAGGTAAAATATATTTCACTAGGATTTGCACCAAGTATATTTGCAATTTCTTCTCTTGCATCTTCAATAGCACATCTTGATTTTTGTCCAAAACTATATATTGATGATGCATTTGCATAATTTTCTTTTAAATATGGTAACATTTTTTTTAATACATTTTCATTTAAGCTTGTTGTTGCTGCATTATCGAAATATTTTATGTTCATTTTTTTCCCCTTTAAACTATTATTATATGACAAGTATAGCATATTTAATTTTTTTTTACAACAAAGAAAATATTATTTTTATTTTTCATTTTTTTATTTTCTTTTATATTTCCACATTTTTTGCAAATAATACTTTTAGGTGATTAAAATGAGTTCAAATGTAAATATGACAAATCAGGAATACTCTGATTATGTAGATACAAAAGCAAAAAAAAGTCCTATTTTAAAAAATATAATTCTTGCTTTTATAGTTGGAGGGCTTATTTGTATAATAGGTCAAATAATTACAGATATATGTATGCATTATGGGATTGATAAAAAAAGTTCTACAACAATAACAACTATAATATTAATATTTATTGGTGCTTTTTTAACAGCAATTAGAGTGTATCCAAAGCTTGGTAAACATGCAGGTGCAGGTTCTATCATACCTATCACAGGTTTTTCTAACTCAATAGTTGCTCCCGCAATTGAATTTAAACTTGATGATTATATTTTAGGGCTTGGTGCAAATATGTTTAAAATTGCAGGACCAGTATTAGTGTATGGTATTACAACTTCGGCAATTATTGGATTTATATATTGGTTATTAAAATTATTTATAATATAGGAGGGAAAAATGAAAGTTGGAAATCAAACAATAAAATTTAAAAAATCCCCAAAAATATTTGATACTTCATCTATTGTTGGGCCAAAAGAGATGCAAGGCCCTCTTGCAAACGAATTTGACATGCACAGCGACGATATTTTCTTTGGAGAGAAAACTTTTGAAAAAGCTGAATCAAGAATGATGAATAACTGTATTAATAATTTATTTACAAAAACTGGTATGACACCTGAAAAAATAGATTATATTTTCGCTGGCGACCTTCTTAACCAATGTATGGCATCAGGTTTTTGTATTAGAGAATTAGATATACCTTTTTTTGGAGTATATGGTGCATGTTCAACATTCGTAGAATCATTAATACTTGCATCAAGTTTTATAGATTCAGAATATGCAAGTAAAGTAATTGCTGCAACTTCATCACATTTTTGTAGTTCTGAAAGACAATTTAGAATGCCATTAGAGCACGGTAATCAAAAAAGTCCAACTGCACAGTGTACTGTTACTGCTAGTGGATGTGCTTTGGTAGTTCCAAAAGATTACAAAGATACAACAGGTGCTTATGCAACATATGCAACTCCTGGAAAAATTATAGACCTTGGAATAAAAGATGGAATGAATATGGGAGCTGCAATGGCACCTGCAGCTTTTAATACTATAATGACACACTTAGAGGATACTGGTAGGAATGCTGATTATTACGATGCAATTATAACCGGAGACCTAGGAGTTCTTGGCTCAGATATATTGGTAGATTTATTTAAAAAAGAAAATATTGATATATCTTTAATACATAAAGATTGTGGTAAATTAATATATGATGATGCAACTCAAGATACCCATTGTGGTGGAAGTGGTTGTGGCTGTATAGCAAGTGTATTTAGTGGTTATTTTTATAAACTATTAAAACAAGGTAAATTAAATAAAGTTTTAGTTGTTGCAACTGGTGCACTTATGAGTACTCAATCATCTCTTCAAGGAGATTCAATTCCTGGAATTGCTCATGCAATATCAATAGAAAATGAGGTGGTGTAAATGGACATATTTATTGAATATTTAAAAGTATTTATAACAGGTGGAATTATATGTTCTATAGGGCAAATACTAATAGATAAAACAAAACTTACTCCTGCAAGAATTTTGGTTATATTTGTAACATTAGGAACAATACTTACTTCAATTGGAATTTATGGAAAAATAGTTGAATTTGGAGGAGCTGGTGCCACTGTTCCTATATCAGGATTTGGGTATTGCCTTGGAACTGGTGTTATTGAAGAAATAAATAGTGTAGGTTTTCTAGGAATATTTACTGGTGGCGTAAAAGCATGTGCTGCTGGAATTTGTGCTGCTGTTGTTTTTGGTTTCTTATGTGCATTATGTTCAAAACCTAGTATAAAATAATAATGTATTTTTATTTTCTCCTAAATGAGTATTGTATATTTTTATATTTTATGGTATATAATTTATATATAAATATATATAGCATTTATTCATAGGAGGAATTTTTTTGAGAAATGGTAGAATTGAAAAAACAAAAAATAAATTTAGTGTTATTAGTTTTATACGTATAATATCAATACTTGTAATACTAGTTTGCATTGGACTACTTGTATATAGATATATAAATTTAAAGAATTCAGATAAAATATTAGGTGAAATAAACTCAGATATAAAAATTGAAGACAAAAATATTGAAATAAATGGTGTGGCCACAGCAATGGTAGATACTGATGTAAATTCTTTAAAGGAAAAAAATCCTGATACAGTAGCTTACCTAAAAGTAAATGGAACTGATGTAGCATATCCAGTTGTTCAATCAAATGATAATGAATATTATTTAAGGCACTCTTTTGATAAATCATATAGCCAGGCTGGTTGGATTTTCATGGATTATAGAAATGATGCAAAATCTTTAGATAAAAACACAATAATATATGGTCATAATATGTTGAATAACTCAATGTTTAGTACTCTTACAAAAATGACAAAAAGTTCATTTTTTAATGATGAAAATAACTCATATATAAATCTTTCAACTGAAAATAAGTCTACTCTTTGGAAAATATTTTCCGTATATATAACTGATCCTAATACATATTATATGACTATAGGCTTCTCATCAGATAATAGTTATTTAGAATTTTTAAATAATATTAAAGAAAAAAGCATGTATAATTTTAATGAAAATATAGGTGCAAATGATAAAATATTAACACTATCAACATGTACAAATTTAAATACTAAAAGATTAGTTATCCATGCAAAACTTGTATATTCAGAAGATAAATAACAGATGAAAAACATCTGTTATTTTTTTGTTATAATTTCCAGTATAGTAATTAAAATTTAACAAATAATAATTATGTGATTTAAAAGGAGGAAAAATTTATGGATAATTTAAATCAAATTGAAATTCAAAACATTAGACACATTTGTGGACACACTGCAAGTTTTTGCGACAAAATAAACTACTTTAAAACTCTTACTCAAGATCAAAATATTACAGAAGTTCTAGATAGTATATGCAATACATGTACTACAATAAAATCAGAACTTTCAAATATGTTATAGGAGGTTAAAATTATGAATGAAAAATTAGCAATGGATTCTGTACTTTCATGTACAAACTCAATAATCACACTACTTAATTATTCTATACAACAAGCAAATAACAAAAATTTTAGAGATACACTTATTGAACAGAGAAATACTTTAGAAAATTTACAATGGAATGTTTATTTAATTGATAAAGAAAAAGGATATTATATACCAGCTGCTCCTGCAGGTCAAGCAGATATTGAACAAGTTAAACAAGCTATAAGTCAATAACATATGAAACGTTCTATGTAAAAGAAAATTAGTTATACTTTTTGGACACTATAATAATTAAATTTATAGTGTCTTTTTTTACATACTCCCACTCTTTAACCAAAGAAAAAAGACTATGATTTTCTAATTATTCATAGTCAATTTAAAGTTAAATATGTATTCGAATATATTTTATCTTAATTTTTGTTTTGTTTTTTCTTCTTTTGATCTTGGTGGAATAGTTTTACTTTCATTATCTGCAATCTTCTTAACATCTTTATCTAAAGTCTTTTTAACATTCTTTTTCTCTTTTAAATTTTCTCTTTGAGGTTCAACAGATATTGTACGAGCTAATTCGTCATTTTCTCTTTGTTTTATAATTGGATTTAATTGATATTTAATAAAATACTCAATATACATATTTCTAGCCTCTTCACGTTTTTTCTTTTTTCTTGACTTTTGTGAATCAGTAGAACTAACCAAAAAAAATTCTCCATCTTCAAATACAAGTTGATCTTCTCCATCTGTGAATATTACTCTGTTACTATTATCAGAAATATCAATTTTTTCAATTGCTGCTTTAAAATTTAAAGACTCTTCAATTCTTTTTTTATCTTCTGGCGTAAGAATTTTCTTTTTATCTAAATTATCAATTATCTCTTTTACATTATAATCAATTGGAACATTTTTGTTATCTGATGACATATTTTTTCCTCCTTAATCAAAACATTTTATACACTCTGATACTAAAAAATCTAATCTTTTTATATCTCTTTTTACATATAAATAACCAATCAAAGCTTCAAAGCCAGTTGATTTTTTATATTCTATAACATCAACATTTTTAGATACACTGTGAATACTTGTATTTCTTCCTCTTTTATACACATCAATTTCTTCTTCAGATAATATATCCATTATTTTATCTATTGTTGATGATTGACCTTTTGCACTTACGTATTTTATAGAATCTCTATGTAATAATCCTGTTTTTCTATTGTTTTGCGCTGCAAGATATGATCTTATATACACATTATATACTGCATCTCCAATAAAAGCTAAAGTTTGCATTGATACAGTTTGTAAATCAATTTTATCTATAAATTCATCCATTTTCTTTTTTCCTTTATACACCATAATTATATATTATTTACAAATATTTTTCAACATATTAAAAAAAATATTAATAATATATTGAAAAAAGTTTTTATTTAGTGATATAATTTAATTTATGTATAATGTCTTGTCCGGAGGTGATAGTCGTGGAAGAAAATCAAAAAAAATCAAGTGGCAAAGCTACTGCGTCATTAATATTAGGAATAATTAGCCTTGTAGCATGGCTTTTACCATTAATTGGCTACCCAGTATCTATTGTTGGATTATGCCTTGGAATTTCCAATGTAAAAAAAGAAAAAGATACTTTTTCAAAAGTTGGGATTATTTTATCAGCTATCGGACTTGGAATTACAGCTATAAACTCAATAGCTGGAGTAATAATTGCATTAAAGCAATTATAATTTATATTTTTTGAAAGGATGATATTTATGGAAGAAACTAAGGAAACTACAAAAAAAACTACTACTACAAAAAAAGCTGCGCCAAAATCTGCAGCAAAAAAAACAACTGCTAAGAAGACAACTACTAAAGCAAAAGCTTCAAGTACCACTTCTAGCAAAAGTGAAAAAATTAAAGTAACTGCAACACCAAAAAAAGAAAGTAAAACAACTAAAGAATCTACTAATGTAACTCAAGAAATTGATGCATTCGCTGCTATTTCTCTTATTCTTGGATTTGCAAGTATGATAACTTGGTTATACCCTCTTCTTGGTGTAGCTGTTGCAATACCAGGTCTATCAATTGGTATAGTTACTCATGAAACAAAAAGAAGTAATTATTCACTTATTGGAATTGTAATGAGTTTAGTTGGTATTATATTATCAATAGTTAAAGCTTTTTCAGCATAAAAAAGATGGAGAAAACTCCATCTTTTTTTAATACATTCCCATTTCAGGTGAATGACCTCCACAATTACAATTTTTTTCTTCTTTTTTATCAGCAACTAATGTTTCTGTAGTTATAACCATAGAAGCAATTGAAGCTGCATTTTGAAGTGCACTTCTTGTAACCTTTGTTGGATCAACAATTCCGTTTTTCTTCATGTCAACATATTCATCATGTAAAGCATCATATCCTATTCCTTTATCAGATGACATTACTTTTTCAACTATTACTGCTCCTTCAACTCCAGCGTTATATGCTATTTGCCTTATAGGTGCTTCTAAAGCTTTTACAATCATACTTACACCTAACTTTTCATCTGTATCTTTAATACTCTCTTCTAATTTTTTAACTTCTGGTAGAATATTTATATATGCTGTTCCACCACCTGAAACAATACCTTCTTCAACTGCGGCTTTAGTAGCAGCAAGAGCATCTTCAATTCTTAATTTTTTCTCTTTCATTTCAGTTTCTGTTGCTGCACCTACAGCAATAACTGCTACACCACCTACAAGTTTAGCAAGTCTTTCTTCTAATTTTTCTCTGTCAAAATCAGAAGTTGAATTTGCAATTTGTGCACGTAATTCAGAGACTCTTAGATCAAGTCTATCTTTATCTGAATATCCATCAATTATAATAGTATTTTCTTTTTCAACTTTTACTTGCTTTGCTCTACCTAACTTATCAATAGTTGTATTTTGAAGTTCAAGTCCAAGTTCAGAAGAAATAACTTCACCACCTGTAAGAGCCGCTATATCTTGTAGCATTTCTTTCCTTCTATCTCCAAATCCAGGGGCTTTTACTGCAACACATGTAAATGTTCCTCTTAATTTATTTACAACAAGTGTTGTTAATGCTTCACCTTCAACATCATCTGCAATTATTAATAACTTTTTACCTTGTTCAGCTATTTTTTCAAGAATTGGTAATATTTCTTGTATAGATGATATCTTCTTATCAGTTATTAATATATATGGTTCATCAAGGACAGCTTCCATTTTATCTGTATCAGTTACCATATATGAAGATAAATATCCTCTATCAAATTGCATTCCTTCTACTACTTCAAGTTCAGTATCCATAGTTTTTGATTCTTCAATTGTAATAACTCCCTCTTTACTTACTTTTTCCATAGCTTCAGAAATTAATTCACCAATTTTTTCATCATTTGCAGATATACTTGCAACTCTTGCTATATCTTCTTTTCCACTTACAGGAGTTGATATTTTTCTGATTTCGCTAGTTGCCAAATCAACAGCTTCTTTAATTCCTCTTTTTACAATAACAGGATTTGCACCAGCTAAAACATTCTTAAGTCCTTCTTTTATCATAGCTTGTGCAAGTACTGTTGCTGTTGTAGTACCATCACCTGCAACATCATTAGTCTTAGTAGCTACTTCCTTTACAAGCTCTGCTCCCATATTTTCAAAAGCATCTTCTAGTTCTATTTCCTTTGCAATAGATACTCCATCATTTGTTATTAAAGGTGCTCCAAAAGACTTTCCTAAAACAACATTTCTTCCTTTTGGTCCAAGTGTAACCTTTACAGCATCAGCTAAAGTATCAACACCTCTTTCTAAAGCTTCTTTTGCTTCTCTACCAAATAACAATTCTTTTGCCATTAAAAATTCCCCCTTATTCTTCAACAGCTAATATATCACTTTGTTTGTATATTGTATATTCTTCATCGTTATATTTAATTTGTGTACCTGCATATTTAGAACATACAACTCTATCTCCTACTTTAACATTCATTGTAACTTGTTTGCCGTCAACAACACCCCCAGGTCCAACTGCTACAACCTCTGCAATTTCAGATTTTTCTTTTGCAGAACTAGGTAAAACAATTCCTGCTTTCGTAACCTCTTCTGCTTCTACAGCCTTTACTATCACTCTATCCTCTAATGGTCTTAACAAAACAAACACCTCCTATATATACATATATATTCAAAAAATATATTTTTAGCACTCTCTTATCTTAAGTGCTAAATCATTATATCACAATTTATATTTACTTTCAATATATTTTTTAATAAAAATCAGAAAAAAACATTGGTGCAAAAAATTACACCAATGTTTATAACTTAACATTCTTTTATACTTTCATTTCATTCCTTTCAAAAGCTTCAGTTATCTCCTGAACTGATATTATGCCTTTCTTCATAAGAAGATTTACAATGATATCAAGTTTATCCTTATTCTTGGTAAGGAATTTCTTTGTATCATCATAGACCTTTTTCATGATTTCACTTATTCTATCATTTACTTTATCAACCGCTGCTGGACTCATATTATGTCCATTTGAGTTATAATCATAAAGACTGATATTAGTATAGATATCATTATCCATGCCCATTTCAATTATCATACTCCGTATAATTGATGTAGCATTTTCCAGATCTGAAGAAGCACCAAAGTCCCAATCTTTAGAAACAAACTCCTGTGATACACGACCTGCTAAGCTCATAGAAGCTTTTTCCATAACTGCTTTTCTTGTAACAGGAGCAAAACAATCATTTGGCTCAGATATTGTCGCACCAAGATAATCAGATGTTGGAATGATAGATACAATTTTTAAATCATCCCTTAAATTATACTTTGACATTAACTTGTATAAAGCGTGACCTGCTTCATGATATGCTGTTGATAACTTATCTTTACGCTTCATGCTTTTAAACATGTCATAATTTGCTTTGAAAACTTTATCAACATCAACACGCTTAACAGCTTTTCTTCTTGCAAGTTTTGCCATAGCAGAAGCTCTATCTACAAGATCAATAGTTAGATCAGGGTTATTACCATAATAATTCATTGCCTTTGCAGTTATTATAGCGTAATTTAATACATCATCATCCATGGATACCTTATGGTAATCCGTAATGGATTTTACCCTTAATGCCACCATATCTTTGACTTCTGAAAGTTTTGGTTCTTTTACTGATACTTTTTCAAATCTTCGTTTGAAAGCAGGATCAACAGCAAAATACCTTTCATATTCAATATTTGTTGTTGAACCAATGAATACAACATCATCACGAGCCAAAATAGGTTTTAGAGAACCACTTAAATCAGGTCCGCTGTTTTCTCCACTACCGGCACCAAGTATTTGATGAATTTCATCGATAAATACTATAATATTACTTGTTGTCTTTAAAAATTGAATGAGATGCTGAATCTTAAGTTCAAACTCACCCCTGTACTTTGTACCAGCGACCATACCAGTCAAGTTTAATGACACAACTTTATAGTTTTTAAACTCTCTTGGGCATTTTCCATTTACAATTTGAATAGTAATTGCTTCAACAATTGCCGTTTTACCGACACCAGCGTCACCAACCAAGATAGCATTTCTCTTTGTCTTTTTAGAAAAGATATTCCAGACCTGCTTAATTTCTTTGTCACAACCAAGAATTTGACATTCCTCACCCTTAAAGTACTGCTCATTTAATATTTCACAACAGCTCTTAAGAGTTTCTGGAATAGAAACGGTATTATTTTTATTTAGTTTATAAATAGTTGCGTTCATGGCTAACATATTTACGAGCTTCGAAATATCAAATTCAAATTTTTCTAAAAGACGCTTAAAACTGCAATCCTCTAAAGTTAAAATTGAATAAAGAAGATTTTCTTCATCGATAAAATTCTGCCCATTTGAAAGGCATCTTTGATATGCATCCTCAAATGCATTTTCAAGATTTGAAGAATATGGAATATTTTCATATCTTACATTATCTTGTATAAATGCTGATTTATCAACAAAATAAATTATCTGTTTTTGAATTTGTGTATCAACACTTTCAGAATTAGATAAGTTTTTTTCATCTTCCTCAACTTCATTTTGAGTTTCTTCTGTGTCGATTTCTTCTTCGGCAGGATATTTTTTACCAGTTACATACTCAAAAATTTCATCATTTCCGAGGATTTCATATACAATATTTTCGCAAGGAAATTCATAACCTGTTTCAAGATATAATTTTTGCAGACAACATGACCTATCCATAAGGATTGAAAGACCCATATGAACTGTACACACTTCATCACTTTTGAAGTCTTCAGTTAAATATATAGCCCGCTCAAATGCCTGATTTAATTTTCCTGACATATTATACATTTTACTCATAATAATGCCTCCTTATTTAAATTTAATTAAATTTAAATATCATTTTGCACAAAATGTTTGAGCAAATATATGATATTTATGTAAATATCATACACTTTTTTTTATCAAATGTCAAGAAAAAGATAATACAATTGCTGTATTATCTTTAAATTAATTAGAAATATTTGATAAATCAACCTTACCAAATTGATCTGATTTTGTAATGTTAATATCTGAAAAGAGGTAATCTTGATTTAGCGAAACCTCTTTTAACTTACTAAGCTCTAGCATTCCAAGGAAAGCAGTTGCAACTTCTATATTACTACAGCTATCAGGGTTAAATACATTATTAAATACCATATTATCATTTTGATCCAAATAATTTACTATTTGTTTTACTTTATCTTGAACTGTAATTTTTTCATAAATTGCAAGTTTTTCTATTTCCTTTGCTTTACGGTTGATTTTATTTGCATTTCTGGTTAGTATACTCGTATATATATTAAATATCTGATCTTTTTTAAAATTATCACCAGTATATTTTACTTTACTTTTAAATTTTATCTTTTCAAATGGTTTAGAAAATGATCCAAAATTATTAGAATACATCTCACTTATTGTACCAGATATTTCTTTATATTTTTTGTACTGAATAATTCTATTTATCATTTCCTCTTCTGTAATATGTTCTTCATCATCCTCTTCTGGCTCTAATTCTGGAAGTAATTTTCTTGCCTTTATATCAAGAAGCGTTGAGGCCATTACTATAAAAGAACTAGCTATATCAATATTTTTTTCAGTCATATCATGTAAATATTCTATATATTTATCTGTAAGCTCACTCAAAGAAATATCAAATATATTCATTTTATTTTTAGTTATAAGGAAAAGTAATAAATCTAAAGGTCCTTCAAAATTCTTTATAACCAAATTATATTTTTCTGTATCATTATTTAAAACTTTTTGCATTATATTCTCCTATTTTTCACATTCATATGCTAAATCTAAAGCTGTTCTTATCATTTTATCAAGTCCTATTTCTCTCTCATTAGATGATATTTGCTCACCTGTAATAGGGTTGTCTGATACTGTATATATTGCAATTGCATTTTTTCCACTTACTTTAGCATTTGCATAAAGAGCCAAAGTTTCCATCTCTACACCGATAACATCTTTTTTTGAACGTTCTACTAGACTTTCTCTAGATGAATAAAAAACATCAGATGTAAATACTTCACCATATTTTAGATTTAAATTATTTTTCCTATCAATTTCTAGTAATTTTTCCAATAATACATCAGAGCACTCTGGAAAAATTGTATCTTCAATACCACAAGATATTAAATAATTAGAATCGCTATCTATTGTTTTTGCAACAATTATATCTCTTACATTTACTTCATTTGTAATTTTACTAGCCTCATTATTTGCAAGTGAACCAGCACTTCCTATTCTAATTATGTTTTCTACTCCATATCCTTCAAAAAGTTCTTTTGAATATATTCCCATAGAAGGAACTCCCATTCCACTTCCTTGAACAGATATTTTTAATCCTTTATACTCACCTGTAAATCCAAACATATTTCTTACTCTATTATAGCAGTGTACATTTTCCAAGTAAGTATCTGCTATATATTTAGCTCTTAATGGATCACCAGGCATTAACACTGTGCTCGCTATTTCACCAAATTTTGCTTCATTATGAACTGTTGGAACATCTATCTTCATTACAAATCCTCCTCACACAATTTTAATCCTCTCCTATATAAATATTGTTTTATTTTTATAGGGTCCATATTTTTACATTTTGTAGAAAGTAATTTCTCAGTTATTTTTTTTTCGTAATCTGTATCATATAGAAATGATATTTTCTCTTCAATTATATCTTTTTTTATTCCCTTTTGCAATAGTTTTTGTTTTATTTCAAAAATAGAATAATTTAGAAGTCTTGTACATTGCCTAATATATGACTGGGCATAATCATTATCATCAAGATAGCCTATATTCAAAAGATAGGATATAACCTTATCAATTATATCTTGGTTATATCCTAATCTATTTAATTTCTGTTTTACTTCATATATTGTTTTTTTTGAAATTCCTATGTATTTTATAGCTTTTTGCTTTGCTTCTTCAAAATTCATTATTCTTCTCCATCTTCATCCTTTTTACCATCAACTTCTTTTCCCATGCTATTTTCAAATGCTAAATTAAAGTTTGATTTTACTTTGGCTTCTATTTCATTCATAATTTCAGGATTATCTTTTAAGAATTGTTTTGCATTTTCTCTTCCTTGTCCAATTTTTTGACCATTATATGCATACCAAGCACCACTTTTATCTACTATATTTAAATCTGCTGCTGTATCCAAAACACATCCTTCATTAGATATTCCTTCTCCATAAATTATATCAAATTCTGCTTCTCTAAATGGAGGTGCTACTTTATTTTTAACAACTTTTACTTTTGTTCTATTTCCTTTAAATTCTCCATTTTGTTTTATAGCTTCTTGCTTTCTTACTTCAAGTCTTACAGAAGAATAAAATTTCAAAGCTCTACCACCTGGAGTCGTTTCTGGATTTCCAAACATAATACCAACTTTTTCACGTAATTGGTTTATAAATATTGCAACTGTCTTTGATTTATTAAGCACACCTGTAAGTTTTCTTAAAGCTTGTGACATAAGTCTAGCTTGAAGACCTACATGTGAATCTCCCATTTCGCCATCAATTTCGGCTTTTGGAACAAGTGCCGCAACAGAGTCAATTGTTACTATATCTACTGCTCCACTTCTAATAAGTTGTTCTGTAATTTCAAGTGCTTGTTCACCTGTATCAGGTTGGGCAACAATTAAATTATCTACATCTACACCCAAATTTCTGGCATAAACAGGATCTAAAGCATGTTCAGCATCAATAAATGCAGCAATTCCTCCCTGTTTTTGGGCTTCTGCAATTGCATGAAGCGCAACTGTTGTTTTACCTGAAGATTCAGGTCCATATATTTCAATAACTCTTCCTCTAGGAAAACCTCCTACACCTAAAGCAATGTCTAAACTTAATGCACCACTTGGAATTACATCAACATTTACATTGCTTAATTCACCTAATTTCATAACAGAACCTTTTCCAAAGTTCTTTTCTATTTGAGCCATTGCTATATCTAATGCTTTTTTTCTTTCTTCTGATATCATATTTCTTCCTCCTATAATACATAAACTACAATTATAAACGTTTGTTCGTAACTGAATTATATCATTAGGTTACAACTTTGTCAATATATAATTTTAATTTTTATAATATTTCTTCTGTTTCTACATTTGCTAATAATTGTTCTATTTTAGTTTTTATTATGCTAATTCCTTCTTCTGGTACAGCAAAATAACTTCCTTGAACAAATTTTGCTCCAAGTTTTTTTACTACATATAATTTTTCTTTTGTATCTATACCACCAACTACAATCTTTGTGTTTGATGAAATAGAGTAAGTTATTAAATCAGATAAAAATCTTTGCTTTTCGATATCATTTTCTATATCTTTTATTAAAGACTCATCTGGTATAATAAAGTCTGGCTTTAATATATTTAAATCTTCAATTTTTAGTGAGCCTATTCCAAAATTATTTAATGCTACACTTCCTCTATTTTTATGAATTGTCTCTATTGTTTCTTGAATAAATGCAACATCTTTTTTCTCATAATTAATAAATTTGATTACAATTTTTTGTTTTGCCATATTATCATAAAGTCTTGGTTTGTTTATATATTTTGAATAACTATTTAAATCAGAAATAATAAATATGCAATTAGCTTCCTTATTTGAAATACTTTCAAATTTTTCCATTCTATCTATAAGCAATACTTGTTGAACTTTATCATAAAGCTCCATATCCCTTGCATGATGAAAAAGTTCTAACATATTAACTTTTTTAGATGATTTTATTTTAGTAGTTACCTCATATCCAAAAACATTCTTTTTAGAAATATCAATAATTGGTTGATACATTGATATTATATCTTTTCTAAGAATAATATTTTCAATTATTCTATCCATTTCTACAACACTTATTTCATCACTTTGCACAGTAGATGTTATAGACTGACTATTTTCAGTATTAGTTTCATTTTTCTGTCCTTCACCTATATTATCACTTTTATTGTAAGTAAAAAATGTATTTATAAACTCTAAATATTTTGCTTTTACCAGTTTATATTTATTATATACGTCAACATTTTTTGCTCTTGCGTCTGCATCCTTTACCTCTAACAACATGTAAAATAATTCTTTATTATTATTTAGTTCTGATGCTAAAAATTTCATATTATCATACGTTATTTCGCCTTCATTTAAGAACCTATCATGATATTTTATTAAAGTTAAAATTATTTTCTTTTCTTCTTCTGTAAAATAAAATCTATCTAATATTCCAGCTGCAAGTTCAACTGATTTATCATCGTGACCTGCGAAACTATCTGTTCCATCTTCATTAATTTTTTTTACATATGGCTTTCCAATATCATGAAATAACATAGTCCATTTTAATAATTTAAGTTGCCAATCTCCTAATGGAATTTGTTGTGAAGTTCCAACGGTTTCAATAGTGTGTAATATATGCTTAAAAACTCCATACTTATGATATTCTGAATTTTGTTGACAATTAATTACATTCTCACCAAATTCATTTTTTTCATAAAATTCAGGAAAGTGCTTTAAAAAGATCTTGTCCTGACTTATCTTAGTCAAAATAAAACATACATTATCTTCTAGTAATATATTTGTATATATATTTGTAAGTTGTTGCACATCATTATCATACATATATAATTGAGATATCATTTTTTTTATTCTTGCTGTTTCCTTTATATCCATTAAATCCTGCGCAATATTATCTGTATTTGTGAATTCAAATTCATCCATTGTATCAATCCTCTCTTATAAATACCTTTTTATTATTCACTATAATAATACAATAAATACAATCTTTTTTCAATAGTTTATTTTGTGATTTTTTAGTTATAAATATTTGCATAATTTAAGTTTTTTTACATAATTTATTGACTTTTAAGATATTATTATGTATAATATATGGGTATCATGTAATAAGCATAACTAAACCCCGGAAAGTTTAGCTTATTATTAAAAAATTAGGAGGAAATTCGAAATGAATAATACTACACATAGCGTAAAAGCTAAAGAAATAGAAAGAAAATGGTATGTAATTGATGCAGCTGATAAACCTCTTGGAAGAGTGGCTACAGAAGTTGCAAGATTATTAAAAGGAAAACATAAACCAACTTATTCAACACATATGGATTGTGGAGATTTTGTAATTGTTATAAACTCTGATAAAATTGTTTTAACAGGAAATAAATTAAATGATAAATATTATAGACATCATTCAGGATATATGACTGGACTTAAAGAAATTAGTTACAAAGACTTAATGGCAAAAAGTTCTGATAAAGCATTAACTTTAGCTGTTAAAGGAATGCTTCCAAAAAATAGTCTTGGTAGATCTATGATAACAAAATTAAAAATATATAAAGGTAGCGAGCATAATAACCAAGCTCAAAAACCTGAAATATGGGAATTTTAGTAGGAGGATATAAAAATGTCAAAAAAAGAATATATATACGCAACAGGAAAAAGAAAATCATCTATTGCTAGAGTAAATATAATTCCAGGAACTGGTAAAATAACAGTAAACGGAAAAGATATGAATGAAGTTTATACTCTTGATACTTTAAAAGCTATTGTATTAAAACCTTTTAAAGTAGTAGATATGATTGAAAAATATGATGTTGAAGCTAACGTTCATGGTGGCGGATTTGCAGGTCAAGCTGGAGCTATTGCTCATGGTATTGCTAAAGCACTAGCAACAACTGATCCAGAAGTTCGTACTACATTAAAAAGAAACGGATTACTTACAAGAGATTCAAGAGTTAAAGAAAGAAGAAAATATGGTCTTAAAAAAGCAAGAAAAGCACCACAATTTTCAAAGAGATAATATTTTTAAATTGTATAAATTTATTAAAATCCTACAGCCAAACACGGTTGTAGGATTTGTTTTATTTTTAAGCTTTATAAAATCAATTAAAATTTTAATATTTTTTAGATTAACTAACAAATTATTTTACAAAAAAGTAAGAAACCTTCATTATTATTTATTACATAGTAAGGTTTTTTACTATATTTTTTATCAATTCATATTGACTTTCACTTATTATATTGTATTTTGCACTTATTTTTGATATAATTTTTTAAAATACAATAAGAGGTGACAATAAATGAGCCAAATAAAAAGTATAAATGGCCTTATGAAATATCTAAGAGAAAAGCATAATATAAATGTCAATGGAAGTTTAGATAAGCAAAATTTAAAATGTGTAGGTTACTACCATGGTTATAAAGGATATAGGTACATAAAAAAAGCGTCCAATAAGTTAACCTTCAATAATTTTGATGAAGTAATGGCAATAATAGATTTTGATAATAAAATTAAAGCTCTATTATATCCACAAGTAATGTTTATTGAAACAGCAATAAAAAGCTATGCCCTAGAAATCATTATTAAGGAAGGAAAAACTGAAAATTTTAGTAAAATATATTCTAATCTAATGACAAATTATAAATCATATTCTAACCAAAGTAAAAATTACAAAATTGCCTATAAACAAAGGTTAGACACTTTTAACAGGATTCAAAATGTTATCGCAACATCATATGCTTCTGATAATAATATTGTTTCACATTACTTAAAAAATGACGATAGTGTTCCTATCTGGGCTATTTTTGAAATCATTACATTGGGAGAATTTGGAAATCTTATTTCAACATTCAATACGAAGATAAGACAAGATATATCAAAAGATATAGGTTTTAATATTGCTTTTGATTCAAGTGGAAAATTGGTTGAAAATATCATTTTAGCAATAAAAGATTTAAGAAACGCTATCGCACATAATAACGTTATTTTTGATACAAGATTCAAAAAAAGAAATATTTCTAAAACATTACAAAAAGTACTTATACATGAAACAAATGTACAAAATATTTCTTTTACAAGCATAACTGACTACTTAATACTAATTATTTATATACTAAAAAAATTACATAAAACAAGAGCTGAACTTTCTAAATTACTTAATGATTATCTAAAATTAACCTATGAGTTGAAAGGTAAAATTCCTCAAAATATCTATGATCAAATTATATTAACAAATGATAAAAACAAATTAGATATTTTAAAAAATTTCATAAAAAATTAAAGTATTATTAAAAAAAACTTGCATATAATATAAATATATATTATAATGTATATAAGGATTGCGGCAGAAGTCTTCGGACGATGCCTAGGAGAGGTAGATTCAGTTCTGCTTCTCTTTTTTATTTTAAAAAAGGTATTATTTAAACATTTCAATCGTAATATAAAATTTATAAATTAAAGATAAAAACATAAAATAATAAACTTGTATATAAAAGATATATTATGTTTATTATTCTAAATAGTATTTATTATTTTCACTATTTTTAGCCAGTAGTATATAATATGACATACTACTGGCTTTTTTTATTTACAACTTTTATCCTATTTATTACATTTTTAAAATATCTCTAACAATTTCTCCAGCAATAGTAAGTCCTGCTACTGAAGGAACAAAAGAAACGCTTCCTGGAGTATTCTTACATGTTTTTGTATCTATATTTTTTACTTTAATAGGTTCTTCCTTAGAGTATACAACCTTTAGTTTCTTTATATTTCTTTTTCTTAACTCTTTTCTAATTACTTTTGCAAGTGGGCATACACTAGTTTTAGATATGTCAGTTATTTCAAATTTTGTATTGTCAAGTTTATTGCCTGTTCCCATACTTGAGATAATTGGAATATTTAACTTATCTGCACGAACAGCAAGTTCAATTTTTGCCGTAACATTATCTACTGCATCAACAATATATGTTAAACTTTTATCAACTATTCCTTTTGTTTCAGGTGTAAAGAATTCTTTATATATTTGTATATTTATATCTGGATTAATATCTAAAGCCCTACTTTTAGCGACCTCTACCTTAGTTTTACCAATTGTTGAAGTCATGGCGATTATCTGCCTATTTATATTTGTAATGTCAACATCATCTTTATCAACCAAGACAAAATTTCCTACTCCAGCTCTAACTAATCCTTCTAAAACATATGAACCAACTCCACCAATTCCAAATATTGCAACCTTTGCATTTTTTAATTTTTCTAGAGAAACTTTTCCAATTAAAAGTTCTGTTCTTGAAAATCTATTTAACATTTTTCTCCTCCTTAAATTATATCTTTTACCTCAAATCCTATATCTTCAATTACCTTTTTTATTTTATCATTATTTATACTTTTTGTTGATGTTATACTTGCCTTTTTATCATCTAACTTAACAGCTACATTTTCCACTCCATCTATACCTTTTAAAGCTTTTTCTACACTCATTTTGCAATGATTGCAACTCATTCCTTCTATATATACATTTTTTTCATATATTTTCTTTTCCATTTTTCTTTCCTCCTCATATTTTACCTTAAATTTATTTATTCTAAGGGCATTTGTAACAACACATACTGAACTTAAACTCATAGCAAGTGCTCCTATCATTGGGCTCAATGTAATTCCAAACTTTGGATACAAAATTCCTGAGGCTATAAATATTCCAACAGAATTATAAAAGAAAGCCCAGAATAAATTCATTTTAATATTAGATATAACCTTTTTACTAAGCTTTATACTTGTAATCACTTCCATTAAATCATTTTTCATCAATACTACGTCAGCTGATTCTATTGCTATATCTGTCCCATTTCCAATTGCAATTCCAACATCTGCTCTTGCAAGTGCTGGACTATCATTTATTCCATCACCAACAAATGCAACTTTTTTTCCATCATCTTGTAATTTTCTTACCTCTTTTTCCTTATCATCAGGTAAAACATCAGATACAACCTTTTTAATTCCAACTTCTTTTGCTATAGAATTTGCAACATATTTATTATCACCTGTAATCATTACTGAATCTATTCCCATTTTATTTAAATTTTTAATCATTAAGTAACTACTTGGTTTTACAACATCCTTTACAGCAATTATACCTATTATACTGCTCTTATCTGCAACATAAAGAACAGTTTTAGCATCGTTTTGTAAATTATCTACTACTAATGATATTTCATTATTTACATTAACGTTATTTTCAGTTAAAAACTTTAAATTTCCACATATATATTCTTTTTTTAATATTTTGCCACATATACCCTTTCCTGGTATTACCTTAAAATCACTTACATCTAATGTATCGATTTTTTCTTCTTCTATTTTATTTAATATTGCTATAGATAATGGATGTTCAGAATTTTTTTCTAAACTTCCTGCAATTTTTAGCAAATCATTGTTATTAGTAAATGAAATAACATCAGTAACTACTGGTTTTCCATAAGTTATAGTTCCAGTTTTATCTAAAACAACTGTATCTACTAAATGAAGTGTTTCTAAACTCTCAGCGGACTTTATCAAAATACCATGTTTTGCACCAACTCCTGTTCCAACCATTATAGCTACAGGAGTGGCAAGGCCTAATGCACATGGACATGCTATAACTAGAACACAAATAGCTATATTTAATGCAAATTCCAAACTCTGTCCACTAATTAGCCATAATATACATGAAATAATTGAAATTCCAATTACAATAGGTACAAAAACTAGACTTACCCTATCTGCAAGTCTTGATATTGGTGCATTTGTACTACTTGCTTCCTTTACTAATTTTATAATATTGGAAACAGTTGTATCCTCTCCTACCTTAGTTGCTTGTATTCTAATCATTCCATGCAAATTCGTTGTTCCTGATGTAACTACATCTCCTATTACTTTCTGGACAGGTATACTCTCACCTGTTATGCTTGACTCATCTACTGTAGTAGTTCCATGAACCACAATACCATCAACAGCTATATTTTCTCCTGGTTTTATTACTAAAATATCATCCTTTAGAGCATCTTTAGTATCTATAACAATTTCATTATTATTACGTATAACAGTTACCTTCTTTGGTACTAAATTAATTAATTTTTTAATAGCATCTCCAGTTTTTCCTTTTTGTTTTTCTTCTAAATATTTTCCAAGTGTAATTAAAGTAAGAATTGTTCCTGCTGATTCAAAGTAAATATTCATAGAATATCTATGGACTAGTTCATGATTTTGTGTACTAAGTCCATATCCTATAACATACATCGAAACAAGGCCATAAACAATACTTGCTGTACTTCCTATTGCAATTAAGGAATCCATATTTGGACTCTTCATAAATATTTTTTTAAAGCCACTAGAAAAATATGTTCTATTTATATACACAATTGGAATAAGGAGCAAGAATTGTGTAAATACTGCCGTAAATATATTATCATCTCCATCAAATATATTAGATATAAACGTTGGAGTTGGTAACATGTGATGCATTGCAATATACATTAACGGAATTAAAAAGCATATTGACACTATAAGTTTTCTCTTAAGAAGTTTTAAATTATTTTTTTCATTTTTATTTTCAGTATCTTTATTACTTTCTTTTTTATTACCATCTAAACTTGCACCGTATCCTGCTTTTTCTACAGCCTGAATAATATCATCACTTTTTAGAATTTTATTATCAAACTCAACTTCCATATTATTTAAGAGAAGATTAACATTTACATTTTTCACACCTTTTAACTTACTTACTGCTCTATTTACATGTGACGCACAACTACTACATGTCATTCCACTAATGTCAAACTTAAGTTTTTCCATAGCACTTCACCTCTTTATTTTAATTTTTTGATTAAAAGCATTACATCATCTATTATGTCTATATTTCCATCTTTAATTTCATCTGCCACACAAGTTTTTAAATGCTTTTCCAAAATTTTATTTCCTAAGCTTTGAAGAGACTTACTTACTGCAGCAATCTGAATTAAAACATCACCACAATATCTGTCATCTTCTATCATTTGATTTATTCCCCTTACTTGTCCCTCAATTATATTAAGTCTAGATGTTATATACTTTTTATCATCCTTACTCCTATGAGTTAATCTTTTTTCTGCACATTTTTCACAACTCATTTTTTCACCTCAAATACATTATATACCCCTATAGGGTATGTGTCAAGTAAAAAAAATCCAAATTATTAGTTTTTAATAATTGGATTCTTTTCATTTAAAATTTATTCTACAACAGCAAGTGTATCTTTTTTATCTATATTCTCTACTCCAGTTATATTATAATACGATGATGGAGTATCACTAACAATTATAGTTTCTGCTATTACAACACTATTTGTATATTCTTGTATTTCTGATACAAAAGGTGCCAAAACCTTTACATCTGATGTAACTTCAAAAATAAGGCTATGCCTTGTTTGATTTATTCCAGCACTTTCAAACTTTGATTTTATTTCACCCTTTACATCTCCTAAAGGAAAAGTTTTAAGAGTAATCTTTGGACCATATCCACTCACAACATTTTCACTAAATATTATACCAAGAGGAAGTGTAATTTTTCCTTCTTCGTAATCTTGCAAATTTTTTTCAACATCATTTGTTATACTTGTTGTTAATTTGTTTATCTCAAGAGAATTAGCACTAAGTGAAGTTACCTTGCCATTATTATCTTTATTAATTGTTACTAAATTTTCATACTTTACATTTTCAATATTTTTATATACAGCATCATTTGTACATTTAACTGCAATATTTCTTGCACTATTTTCTGATACCTTTAGTATTGCTGGCCTTATTTTATTACTAAACGTATAAAAAACAACAATTAAAAGAAATATAAAAATAAATAAAAAGACAAATGGTTTTTTAAAACTCATTTGTCTTAAAGTTAAAGCATAATACTTTGCTCTCATTTTACCTTATTACAAATATTTTTTGGCCAACATTAATTTTATCTGGATCTAAAATATCCTCATTGGTCTTTAAAATCTTCTCAACACTAGTTTTATATTTTTTTGCAATATGCCATAGTGTATCTCCTGGTTTTACAATGTATATGTTCATACTATCTAAAGATGCTAAATCTAATTTATCACCATCTATTTTATCTATAATGTTTATATTTGCAACATTTTCAACATAACATCTTGCCATAATATTCATATCAATATCTATATCTCTTCCGCTTTGTGTAAGATTTATTCCATTATTTGAAATATCAACTGTTATCTTAGCATCAGATGTAACATTTTCAAGAGTTACATCTGCATTTACTAATACATCAACTTGCTTTGTTTCTAATTCACTATTTTCCGTATTTTGAGTTATTATATTTACTTTTGCATTTCCTTCTATATGAACACTATTATCTGGATTTATAGTTGAATTAATAGAGTTAGAATCTAATGTATAGTCAACGACGTTAGTATTTTCCGGTAATATATTAGAAAGATTTTCTCTAAGCTCAATATTTTTAACTATAACAAAATCTTTTTTTACAACATTTAATTCTGTTCTATCATAATTTAATTCACGGGTTTGACTATAAAAATCATCAACATATTCTATTTCTTCATCTTCAAACATTGTAACATCTGCTTCTATTCTGTAATCTGCACTCATTGTTTTTGAACTTTCAATATCAGATTTTTGTTTTAAATCAAAGTTTTGTAAATTATATTCAATTTCAAATTTAGATCTATCATTTATATTTTCAAGTTCAATCATAGCAGAAAAAGGAACCATAAGTTTTGTCTTTTTTACCTTTTTTTCTTCTGAATCTGGAAGGTATAACATACAAGCCTCAATATCTCCTTTTACCATTATTTTGTTATAACTTTCCTTATACTCTGTATTTTTTATTTTTGTATTTAAATCTAATATTTCAAAAAAATCTTCTGCATCTTTTGGAAGCATTACATCATCTTTTGATGCTATAATGCTTTTTTTATGTTGTAATATATTGCTAAAATTTCCTGTACACATTTTGCATTCAATATTTTCTTCTGGATCAAAAGAATTAATTAAATTTACATTTATGGTACACTTTCCCCTTACCCTAAAACATACTTCAGCTTTAACTGATATTTTTCTTTCATTTGGAAGTGCATATATTATATTTTTAACACTTGGAATTACAGTTACATTCATATCTTTAGAAATTCCTTTAACTTCTAAATTTTGAGTAAAAGGATAACTTGCAAAAAGCCCCCTAGTATTAAATTTTTCATCATCAACTCTATATATAACGAAATAATTTAATTTACCAACTATTTTTAGCCTATCCTCCATAACTTCTACATCAGATACATATGGTGTAACATTTACGTATACTATTTTTAATGCATCTGGTTTAGTATCTGGCACTATAATATCTTGCTCCATCCATTCACTTACACTTTCATTTATGCAGCATTTATTTAGATTTAAATTCTTTTTTTGTGATGTTATTTGCATATAATTTCCCCCTCATATATTTATACTACACTATATGTAAGTGAAAAAATTATATGCATTCTATTCACAAATTTTATATATTTAACATACTATATATTAGTTGAATATTTACTATTCAACATTAGATATTTATCTTTAATGATAAACATAAACTATATATATAATCTCCTTGAGTTTTCAGGCTTACCACTTTATAACTTAAATGGTAAGCCTTTATATATTTTTATTTATAAAGTACTTTTTATGAGGACATTTTCGCCACTATATTTTTTGCATCAATTCTCTTAATATATCCAGAAGAAATTTTACCATTTTTTAAATTTCCCAAAATACTTATATACACTTTACAAATTCCCATTTGCTTGGAAATTATTCCATCTCTTATATTTACATTTTCAATCTTTTCATATCGTATAATCTGTAATCTTTTTAAAAATATACCATTTATTACACATATATATTTATCTAAAATAACAATTCTTTTTATTAAATATATTATAAACGTTAAAATAAATAATGAAAGTGAAATAAGTAAAGCTATTTTTATATTTATATATATACATGGAATTACTAACATAAGCATTAAAATAATAATTTTAGTACCAAATACAACTAAACTTTTTGAAGCTTGATTTTTATTCTTTAATGGAATTTCATATTCAGGTAAAATCAATTTTAAAATATTTATACACTTCTTCTTTTTCATAATTGGAAAAAGCATTGAAAGTTTATTTTTGCTATCACCAATTCCCGATGTTATAACGTTTAGTTTATAACATCCAAATATAGCACAAAGTAAAGATACATCTGCAATTAGTCCATTTATTTTACTTTCTGGTATAATATACAATTTCTTTGTAAAAATACCAAATGATACATATATATTTTTATTTTTTCTTTTTACATAGTAATTTAAATATTTTATTAAATTTTTAGCAACACTATATATTACAGGAAATATGAAACCTACTAATGTAATTATTAGGCCTAAAAAATTATATGAAATTTCTTTTAATAAACTACCATTTTGAAACATTGTAAATAGCAACATTATAAAGTTTATAATAACAATAATAGATGAAATAGGAATACTTAAAATACTATGTTTTACAATATCTCTTGTTTTAAATTTAATAAAACTTTCTTCTGCATTATTTGTATATTTGAAATCATTATCTACTAGAAATGGTAATATGTATCTATCATAATTTTTTCTATTAAGTATTACTTCAAAATCGCAAAAAATTTTATTTTTTTCATTTGCATATATTTCTATTCTAATTAGTTTAAATATTCTTTCAAAAATATTTTGACTTACGCAAATATTAGCTATATTTTTGATTAATATTTCTTTTCTGTCTTTTACAAATATGTTTTTATAAGTAACTACCATATCATTAGTTATTTCATATCTAGAAATCCTATATATTACTAAATAGTATATAAAAACTACAATTATAAATAAAGATAATGAAATAATAAGCAGTAAATTTATATTAATATTTAAATTAAATTCATTTATTTTTTTAACTATTATTGCAAAATTAGTTATAATAAGAAGAGAAGCAAGCCATGTAAGTTTTAATGTATTATCAAAAATACTAAGAATACTTAGTCTAAATTTATTATCTTCCATATATAGCCTTCATTCCTTTTTTTACAGTTTGTTCAATATCATAAGTCATACTATAATCAACATATTTTAAATTAACACATCCCCCACTACTATAGAACCTTACACTTGCAACTTTAAAAATTCTTCCTATTATTCCTCTTTTTATCTCAATTTTATACACTCTATTTACAAGCATTATTTTTCTAGATATTATTATTGCTCCACTTATAACTTCAATTTTTTTATTTGTCACTGTAAATTTATAATTTTTTATAACAATTGTTGAAATTAAAAATGCCCATATATATAAAAAAATATTAATTGTTAAAAATATAAAATTTAAAGTTAATTTAAACTTTACTTCAAAAACTATATCACTTATTATAGCCAAAAATCCCAAACATATATTTAAAATAATTGCAATTAACAAATAACATGTAATAATATATCTACTAGAGTTGTTAGAAATTTTTTCATATTTCATATACAATACCTCAGTATTATTATTTTACTTTTTTTACAAAAAAAACGCCATATCAAAAAAATTGATATAGCCAAAAAAAACGAACGAAAAAAATTCGTTCAGTTCCCTCTTATATTTCGCCTCTTATAACCTAGTATACTTTGGTGTCGAAAAGTCATAATTTGTAAGTGATTCACCTGTAGGTAGACTAAGTTCTAGATTGTTAGTAACTAAATCAGCATAACTATATGATAACTTACTAGAAGTTTCATTTTCTTTAAACACAAATAAATTTGGATATGTACTGTCAATAACCCCTTTTCTACACACGCACTTATTTCTTCCTACATTAGCTTTAATAAGTATTTCTTGACCAACATAGCTTTCAACATCTTGCTTTACTTTAAGTAATGAATCTTTTGAAACCATATCCTATCACCTATATGCCTCTCTATGCCGATTATACCACTTCATATTAGTTTTGTCAAAGTAAAAAAAGCAATATAACGGGCTTTTATTTCATAAATATGTAAACATATTCATGAAATAGTCAGCTCGTTATATTTATTCAAATTATTTTCATATCAATATGACATTTTTGTTACATTTATTTTTTAGAATTTATATATTCTATAGCTTTTATAAGTTGAGTATCTTTATCTCTTGGAACACTTGAAGATTTTTGATATTCTTCAGGTAATTCTACAGTAATATTTGGTTCAATACCATTTTTATGTATTTCCACTCCACTTGCAGTATAATATTTTGCAACGGTAATAGATAATGCTCCTTTTCCATCTAATTGTTGTACTTCTTGTACTATACCTTTTCCATAAGTTTTAGTACCTATCAAAACTCCAGTATTAGAATCTTTTATTGCACTTGCAAGTATTTCTGATGCACTTGCACTTCCAGAATTTACAAGAACTGCTACAGGTATATTAATTTGATTTTTTCCATCACATTTATATACTCTTTCGCTTTCATCTTTATATACTAATTTTACAATATCACATTTTGGAAGCATTTCTTTTAATATTGATACTGTATCTGATACAAGTCCACCTGGATTATTTCTTACATCAATTACAAGTCCTGTTATATTTTTACTTTTTAATTTCTCATATTCAGTTTTAAATTGTTTATACACATTATTATCAAATGACCAGATACGAATATATCCTATATTTCCATCCATTATATCTGATTCAACATTATTAGGAATTATTTCTTCACGTTTAACAGTTTTTTCAAGTGTATCATTATCTCTCTTTATTATTAGTTTTACCTCAGAACCTGCTTCTCCTTTTAATTTATCTACACACTCATAGAATGATTTTTGGCTTACAACAGTTCCATCTACACTAAGTATTACATCACCTATTTTTAAATCTGCATCTAATGCAGGTGCATCTGGCATAATTCCAAGAATTATAATTCCTTCAGATTTAGTATCATAAGTGATATGAATTCCAAGGCCACCATATGTTTCTGTTCCACTATTTAACATTTGGCTATATTCTTCTTCATCCATATATCTTGTATATGGATCACCTGTTGCCTCAGCAATACCTGCAACTGCCCCATCAACAAGTTTTTCAGTATCAATATCATCAATATACTTACTTTTTACCATCTTTATTGCATCTTCTATTCTTGTCATGTATTTTGATATATCTTCACCATTTGAAGTCTTCGTATTTTTGATTAGAGACATAGCAACAAGTGTCATTGCACCTATTACAATTGCTGAAAATACAACTATTATTGAAATAATAACAGCCTTATTTATAAACCTTTTTCTTTCATTTTTGTATTCTTCATTCATTTTATCTACCCTCTTTAACATTATAATTATATATTAATTATAATATTTAGTCAATTAAAATATTATCTTTTTTATTTTTTTCTACTTGTTTTTCAATTTTTTCTTATGTTTACTTGACATATGTTCTAAACTATTGTATAATTTAATAGTAAATTTTTAGGATATAAAACATTTGTGTTAATTATCCAATCGGAGGGAGGGAAACAATATGCCAGGAATAAAAGTTAAAGATAATGAAAGTTTAGACAATGCATTAGCAAGATTTAAAAAACAATGCGCAAAATATGGTGTCCTTGCCGAAATACGTAAAAGAGAACATTACGAAAAACCTAGTGTTAAAAGAAAAAAGAAATCAGAGGCTGCCAGAAAAAGAAAACATTAAAATATAACAGAGTTATATTTTATAAATATATTAAGGTCATATGTATAATGCATATGACCTTTTTATTGACATTTTATGTAATCAGTTGTATAATATTCCTACAGAAAATTTTATATACAAATATATTAATATTATTTTGGAGGAAATCATGAATAAAAAACCTGATAAAACAGCGACACAAGAAATATATCTACCACAATCAAGAACTGATTATGGAGACAATTTCGATGAAAGTCCACTTAGAAATGATACCAAGCGGAAAAAAGGTAAGCCAAAATTAGCTTTTTACAAGAAGATATCAAAAAAACAGCTTATTATTATATCTTCTTGTGTTTTAGTTGTTATTATTGTAATTGGTATTATTGTTATATCACTTTCTTCATCAAAAGTAGAAAAAAAACAAGAAACAACAATTTCATCTACAACGTCTACAATTAAGGAAGAAAAAAAATATACAACTTCTATTAACAATAATTATTACAATGAGGATAGTCAATCTAAGTACTCTTACACTGAAGGAAGTACAACTCAAGCTTCTTCTACTGAAATTGCCACAACTATGCAACCAACAACACAAGTTACAGAAACAAGTAAACAAATTGAAACAACAGATCCTCCTACTGTATCGTTTGAAACAGAAGCAGAAACAGCGACATACATTGAAAAAATATTATCTGTAGATGATATTTCTGTTATTAAAACAGGTGATAATGTATTCTTTTGTACAGCCAACGGTACATTTGATGGATATTCTGATGAAGAATTGCTAAACCTTGTTTCTATATCTGCCACATCTGGAACACCAATTATATCATCACCTAACTTAAATGGTTCAACATTTTCTTTTTATATAAACTTAAGTGATGAATGTGATGGTGAATTATGTATTCATTTTGGAAACTATGACTATTATCAGCCACTAAGCTCAATGAAGTAATTTAAATGCTCTCTTTTAATAGAGAGCATTTTTTATTATAAATTATTATTTTTAATTATATTTGTACCTAAATAAATCAATAAAAAAACACTATCGTCTTGAAAAATTTGATTATACGGGCGTTA